>Ga0335394_10000177_pt1 | contig 63728 bp, 54 predicted proteins | sample MAT03_FD_205741 | JGI IMG/M metagenome (GOLD analysis project Ga0335394, IMG submission 205741) | Freshwater microbial communities from Lake Fryxell liftoff mats and glacier meltwater in Antarctica - MAT-03 (spades assembly) (version 2) ... | reverse complement strand
ATTTATTTTTCTCAAGTTCGGGATAAACCCCGAACTTGAGAAAAATAAATCGAAAATTAAGCTATTCTTAGATTTTGGAAAGATTGCGGCTTGAAGTTTTTAGCGAAGTATTGATTAGATGCTCAACAAACTTTTAAAGTAGGCGCTTTTAAAATAAATGCGGGTGCAACGGCACAATGGATTCATGTTTCTTTGAAAAAGAAATTAACCAAGAGCTTCGATTTTAATTCATTAAATTTTATTTTTCAACCCACTCTTGGTGCTTCAGTGTCGGTTGGTGAATACGCCCGTTTGATGGCTTTCTATTTTAATCAGCAGTCTATACCCACTACCGACCAGTTTACCACTAATTTTGTTCAAACAGGATACCGAGATTTTCAGAACAATGCAGGTACGTTTTATATCCCTAAAAACAATACTTGGCAAATTTTTTACGACAACACAAACTGGTCAAAATTATATGCGGCCAATGTAGGTATCTCGTTTAACCAGAATTATTTTTATAATTCATCGGAGTTTACTTTTTCTAATTTACTGAATACCAGCACAAATAGACCTATTGAAGTTACGCTTAACCAACTTTCGGCTAATTGGCAAATTGATAGATTGATTTCTGTTGTTTCTACCAAAATTAGGTTTGAAGGAAATTTGGGGCAGTCTGAAATACTTAACCGAGTGAACGGAAGTAATCTTTTGCCGAATAAATCTCAATATTTGGACGCAAAAGTTTACCTAATTTCTGCCTTTAAGGGTATCTTTAATTTCCAGTTTGGTTCGCGTTATCGTATCAGTAGAGTGCGGCAATTTAACGACAAAGACTTGACCCCAAAGACCGTTTTATTTGCCCCAAACACGACGCTGCTATTTAAACCTTTGCAAGGTTTGTCAATAAAAATTAATATAGAACAACTAAACTGGTACAATGAAAATAGCCACGACATGACTAACCTGCTTGACGCTGATATATTGTATCGTCGACAAAAATCACCTTGGACTTTTTCCTTACAGGGCAATAATTTACTAAATACAAAGTATATTTATTTTACCAACGTAACTAATTTTTCTATCCTACAGAGCAATTATTCGCTGCAACCTCGTTGGTTTACAGCGGGTACTTCATTTAGTTTTTGAAATCAATCACACATCATTTGCCACCGGAGCCGTATTTTTTGAAATAGTTGTCGGCTTCACGTTTGTAGAAAGGCGCGAAACTGGGCGGGACAGTACGCAGCAACTCGGTTTGTTTTTGTTTGTCTTTGACGTATTGCTCAAACGCGGGCGGCGGCGTGCGCTGGATGGGCCTTGCAGTTTCGGACTTGCGTTTGTTGTCTTCTTCTTGCTGGCGCAATGCTTTTTCCGACTCTAAAAGCCGCGTTACGATGTCCTGTTGGCGTTTTTGTAGTTCTGGGTTTACACGTTTGTTTACCAAGTCGGTTTCGGTTTCGTCCATTTTTTTTAGCAGGTCTTTTACATCATTGCCTACTTTCTTTTCGGCATCGGTGCCTTTTTGCGAATCCATCAATTGTTGCAACATTTGCCTGATGAGTGCCTGTTCGGCGGCCATTTTGGCCACTTGCTCCGACATTTGTCGCCCGCCCATGCCACCTTTGCCGTCTTTTTGCATTTTGCTAATTTGGTCGTTGAGTTTTTTTTGCATTTCGCCCAAATCTGGGCCCGGCGTTTTGCCTTTTTTCCCCTTTCCTTTCCCTTTGCCGGGCATGGACATGGCCATCATTTGCGCCTGCATTTGCGAGAGGGTTTGGCTCAACATGAGCGACAAATTATTGATGGAAGTCATGGCAAATTGCTGCTTGCTGGTGGCCATGTTGAGGCGGCGTTCTTTGATGTAGCGGGTACTTTCAGTCATGTGAAACTTCATGTCGTTGAGTTCGCGGGTTACGAATGTTTCGATTTGACGCACTCGTTTGGCCAGCGCGTAGAGGCTATCCTCAATAATTTTGGCATCGTCTTGGAGTTTGAGTTGCTCTTGGCTCAATTTTACGAAGCGGGGGTCTTGTTGGCCCACTCCTCTAAAATCTTTCATTACGCGCTCTTGGTCAAAAGAGAGTTTCAACAGGTTTTCTAATACGGCGCGCAGGTCGTCAATGTTTCCTTCCATTTCTTTGCTTTCCATTTCCATCATCATGGCCTTCATTTTCTCTGACATTTTTTTCATAGACTTGCCCGCTTTTTTCTGAGCCGCCGCTGCTTTTTTGCTATCCTGCTTTTCGAGTTTTTCGGAACTTTCTTGCTGCTCTTTGTCCACCTCTTTTTGGTCTTCTTTGTCGGAGTCCATGTCTTGCGGAGTTTCGAGTTCTTCGTTCATTTTTTCCATTTCTTTGAGGTCTTTTTTGGTATCCTCAAATTCTTTTTTCAGTTCTTCTTGCTGTTTTTTTTGTTCTTCGTTTTGCTTTTCTTTGTCTTTTGTGTCTTTGTTTTCCGCGTTTTTCTCGGTTTCTTCGGCCAGTTTTTCTTGTTTTTCGGCTTGCTTGTCAAGGTCTTTTTGAATTTGCTCGGCTTTTTGCTCCAACTGCATTTTCTTAAACATCTCCAAAGCCCGTTCGATTTCTTTTTGCATATTGAATTCCTTGTTTTTCAACTTGTTCATCAGTTCTTGCATTTTATCGTCGGGCTGTTTTTGTTCGAGCATTTTTTCGAGTTGCTCGTACAATTTCTTGGTTTCGGGGTCCAGTAGTTGGTTCATCAGTTTTTGCAACTGTTCCAATTTTTGTTTCAATTCGGGATTTTGCTCGGCAAAGCGTTCTTGTTTTTCTTGGGCGGCTTTGTTTTGTTCTTGCAAACTCTGAATCTCGTTCATTAACTCTTCGCGTTTTTTGAGCAAGTCTTCAATCTGTTTTTTCTCTTGAAAATCCAGTTCTTTTTGACTTTTCAGACGTTCGTCGAGTTTTTCCAATTCTTTTTGCAAACTCTTGGCTTTGGCCAACGTTTTTTCCATTTGGGCCTCGGTTTTTTGCGATGACTTTTCAATTTCTTGCCGCACTTCTTCCTTAGATGGCACGGCAAAGTCAATGGTGCGCGACTTGGCCGCCTTCGGGCCGTTCACGCCGTCGTTGTCCCATACTTGCACAAAGTACGTAATGTGGTCGCCTGGGGCCAGGCGAAGGCTATCTACGTACCACTGAAAATAAAATGCTTGGTTGGTAGTGGCTTTATTGAATGGAATATTAAAACCCTTGTAAGCCAGTTTTTTGTCGGTGGTTTTGTCGTCTTTTCGGCGCAAATTGTAAAACACTTTGAGGTTTGAAAAACCGTAATCGTCGGCGATATTTCCGCCCAGCATAAAATAATTGTAAAGCGTTGTATCTTGGTAATTTTCGAGGTTGAGCGTGGGGTATTTGTCGGCAATGACATTTAGAAAATAGCTAATTTTTTCGCGGTTGGGAGCGTCGTCGTTTTTCAAATTAATCTGATAGCTACCCGACTTGCGCACTTTTCGTTCAAACCCAAAGCCGCCGGTAAGTTTGCTTGGGGCAGCAATGGGTTTTTCGCCGTCAAATTGCAAGGCCAGCTCTTTGGTAGCCGCCGTGTTAAAATCCCAGGCCACGGCAGTGCCTTCTGGAACGGTCAAGTTGCCCACATTGCTGAGTTGCTCGGCGGGTTTGTTCAAATAAGCTGGGTAGGTGAGCGTTACGTCAAACGAACGCAGATTGGGCCGTTCGGCCAACGTAATTTTGTAGTCATCTGACTGGTAGCCAGCGGCCTCAAAATGAAAATCGGCGGCGCGTTGTAAATTTTTAAAAGTATAACTAAAGTGCCGCGCGTCCACGGGGTCGAGTTTAAATTTGGTCTTGTTTTGTATTACATATACGGCTTCGGGCAGGGCATCGCCCACAAGCGCGAGATTAAGCGTAAAGTCTTCATTGCGAAAGGCTTTTAGTTCTTTGGTTTCCAATTTAAAGGTAAAAGGGGCGTAATTGTAATTGTTCCGAAAATGAATGAGTCGGTCGGAACTACCAGCAAAAAACGTTGGATTGAGCAATAAAATGGCAGCAATGGCGGCAAATGGGTAAGCGGCAAATTTAAGATAGCGGCGGTTTTCGTTGATTTTGATGGCATCAGAAAAGCGCACAATGAGTAGTTGCTTCGATTTTTGGCGAATACTGGCTTCGATTAGGTCCGTTTGTGAACCCGACAGCCGCTGCAACTGCAAGGTATTGAGGAGTTTGTCGCCAATTTGGGGGAACGACTGGCCAATTTGCACCGCAGCAGCCTCGTCGGAGAGCGGCTTGCGCAGGCCGTACATTCCTATCAGCGGCACAGCCACCCACTGCCAGAGGGCGTAGCTCAGTGCGCCCACAAACCCAAACAGTAAAGTCGCGCGTACAGTAGTATTAAACCGCCCAAAATATTCAAGGGTATTTACAAAAAGGTAGGCCGTCAAAATCAACGCCGCCGAAAAAATAACCCCTTTGACGAGTTGATTTTGGTAATACTTGCGCTTATAATCGGCGATTTGTGCCTGTAAGCTTGCTATGGTGTTATTTTGCATTGGGTTCTTTTATTCGTTCTTTCAAAGTTACGTAAAAACTATGGCAAAAATTGTGCTAAAATGTCAAAAATTGCCCCTTCAAAAAAGTAAAACCAGTTTGATGCGGGTTTTCTTAGACCTCAAAACTACAGCAATGCCCAGTTGTGTGCGCGTGTAAAGGTTGGCAGACTTACCGATAATTAGTATATTTGTTCTCAAAACTTGTCCAACACAAAATCATGTCCCAGCCCAATTCTCAAAACTTAGACGCGGCCAAACGCATTTTGACCGCTTATTTGGAGCGAAAAAGTCTGCGTAAAACGCCCGAACGTTTTGCTATTTTGGAGGAAATATACTCGCGTAGCGACCATTTCGACGTGGACGAGTTGTATATTTCGATGAAAAACAAGAAATACCGTGTCAGCCGAGCCACCGTTTATAACACCCTCGACGTACTGGTAGATTGCGACTTAGTAACCAAGCACCAATTTGGGAAAAACCTGGCGCAGTACGAAAAATCGTACGGATACAAGCAACATGACCACATAATTTGCCTCGATTGCCACCAAGTAAGGGAATTTTGCGATCCGCGTGTGCAGAATATTCAGAGCATGGTAGGCGATATGCTCAAATTTAATGTGGTGCATCATTCGCTTATTTTTTATGGGAGCTGCCAACGCGAAAACTGCGAAAACCGCAATGAGGTTGCCACAAAAAAGCAGCTAAGTGCATCGGTTGAATAAACTCAGCAAAGATGAAAGCAAAATACGTTAATCCGTTTACTGACTTTGGATTTAAAAAAATTTTCGGCGAAGAAGCCAGCAAACCGCTGCTTATTGACTTTTTGAACGCGCTGCTGCCTCCCGAAAATCAAATCAAAAATCTTTCTTTCAAAAATACGGAACAGCTTGGGTTTCTTAAAAATGACCGCAAGGCCATTTATGACATTTATTGTGAAAGCCAAACGGGCGAGAAATTTATTGTAGAGCTGCAAAAAGCCCAGCAAAATTTTTTTATAGAACGTACCATTTACTATTCTACTTTCCCCATTCGGGAGCAAGCCGAACAAGGCCAGTGGGATTTTAGGTTGAAGGCGGTTTACTGTATTGGTATTCTGGATTTCACTTTTAAAGACTACGATAATGAAACGGAAGGAGGAGATTGGAAACACGAAATTAAGCTGAAAGACCAAAACGGTAAGGTATTTTACGATAAGCTCACGTACATTTACCTTGAAATGCCCAACTTTAATAAAAAAGAAAATGAACTCGAAACCCGCTTAGATCAGTGGCTGTATTTTATCAAATATTTGGAAGATTTTCAGAATATTCCCCAGATTTTCAAGAACGAGGTAGTTTTTACAAAAGCTTTCAAAAAAGCGGAGTTGGCCAAGTTTAATCAGGCCGAAATGGATAGCTATGAATATAGCCTGAAAATATTTAGAGACTTGCACAATACCTACGATTTTGCCGTCGAAAAGGCACTGTCAGAAGGGCTGGCAAAGGGAATAGAACAGGGAATAGAACAGGGAATAGAACAGGGCGAAAAGAAAGCAAGGATTGAGACGGCAATAGCTGCTAAAAATATGAACATGAGCAAAAGCGACATTGCCAAACTGACAGGGTTGTCGGTTGAAGAAATTGATAAATTATAGAACAAAAAACTGAATTAAATGAAAGTTGATGTACTGCTCGGATTACAGTGGGGCGACGAAGGAAAAGGCAAAATAGTGGACGTTCTTGCGCCGCAATATCAAGTGGTAGCACGTTTTCAGGGGGGGCCTAATGCTGGCCACACGCTTGAATTTGACGGCTTCAAGCACGTTTTGCATCAAATTCCGTCGGGAATATTTCGCCCAGAAATCAAAAATATCATTGGCAATGGCCTCGTGCTTGACCCCATCGTGATGAAACGTGAAATAGATGGGCTGGCCAAATTTAACCTTGACCTAAAAGCAAACCTTTTTATTTCTAAAAAAGCCGCGCTCATATTGCCCACCCACAGCTTGCTTGATGCCGCCTACGAAAAAGCAAAAGGAGCTTCAAAAATTGGTTCGACGTTGCGCGGTATTGGCCCCACTTACCAAGATAAAGTAGCGCGACAAGGCTTGCGCGTGGGTGATATTGTTTCGGAAGATTTTGCGCAAAAATATGCGCAATTGGTAGCCCAACATAAAACCATTCTGGACTTTTATGGTTTTGACTACACCGCTGCACTGCCCGAGAAAGAACAGGTTTTCTTTGAGTCAGTGGCGTTTTTGAAGCAATTCAACTTTGTAGATAGCGAATACCTCATCAACCAATTTTTGCAAGACGGCTTAAGCGTGTTGGCCGAAGGTGCACAAGGCTCAATGCTGGACATTGACTTTGGGTCTTACCCTTTTGTAACGAGTTCAAACACTACCACTGCGGGTGCTTGTACTGGCTTGGGTATTTCGCCCCGCCACATTGGCGAGGTGTTCGGTATTTTTAAAGCCTATTGCACCCGCGTAGGCAGCGGGCCTTTCCCAACGGAGCTACTCGACGAAGATGGCGAAAAAATGCGCCAAGAAGGCCGCGAGTTTGGCTCAACTACGGGCAGGCCGCGCCGCTGCGGGTGGCTTGATTTGCCAGCTCTCAAATATGCCATCATGATTAACGGCGTAACGCAACTAATTATGATGAAAGTGGACGTGCTAAATATTTTTGATACCATCAATATTTGTACCCACTATAAACTCCCCGACGGCACTACCACCGACCAGATTCCGTATGACCTTTGCGATGCTGATATAATGCCCGTGTACAAAGAAATGGAAGGCTGGGCCACCACGCTCGAAAACTTGCATACCTACGACGAGCTTCCCCCAGCACTATCCCACTATATTGATTTTCTGGAAGCCGAACTGGGCATACCCATTCGCTTTATTTCTACTGGTCCAGACCGCCAAGCCGTTATTCATCGTGAAGCCCAAATAGCATGAATAATAGCTGCCTCGTGATAGGTGCAGGCATGACAGGACTGACTGCTGCGCGCGTTTTACAACAAAACGGTTGGCAAATAACCGTGTTGGACAAAGGCCGTGGGGTGGGTGGCAGGCTTGCTACGCGCCGATTTGAACAAGGAAAAGCCGACCACGGCGCGCAATATTTTACTGTTCGTACTCCCGAGTTCAGGAAGCTCGTATCCGAACTCGAAGCAGCGGGAGTGGCCAGAGAATGGAACTTGCCAAATAGCGAATACCCACGTTTTGTAGGAACGCAGGGTATGAGTGCGATAGCCAAGTTTTTGGCCAAAGGCTTAAACGTACATACCAATGAGCGCGTGGTAAAACTAACTCCAAACGCCGATGGCTGTACCGCCAATACCGAAGCGGGTAATCAATTTAGTGCCTCTAAGATTATCATAACCGCCCCCGCGCCGCAAGCCGTTTCATTGGTAGAGGAGAGTGAACTTATACTGACCAGCACCGAACTAAACGGACTCGCATCAATTGGTTATGCGCCTTGCTTGGCCGTAATGGTGGTTCTCAATAGGCCCACTATTCTACCATTTGGGGGTTTAAAATTTGCGAATGGGCCCGTATCATGGCTGGCCGACAACCACCAGAAAGGGATTTCGAGTCCACAAACTATTCTGACCATACACGCAAGTGCCGATTTTAGCCGCCAACATTTGGAAGAGCCCCTCGAGGAAGTAGGCGCAAGGCTCATCGAACACTTGCAGGAGTGGATTCCTGCTGAACACGTGGTGAGTTTTCAAACGCACCGCTGGCGGTATAGTTTGGCCGAAAAACGCTTCCCCGCGCCGTTTTTGGCCACTCAAAAGCCCTTTACGCTGCTATTTGGCGGCGATGGCTTCGGCACGGGCAACGTAGAAGGAGCTTTTCAGTCGGGTTTGCAAATGGCGAACCACTTGTTGAACCAATAAATATCACCACACTTTTGTTTCGATTTGAAAAAGTATAGCTTTGAGAAAACAAGTGCTTTTTTACCATGAAACACAATCGTTTATTGCTCATTTTTGGAGCTGTTTTTGCACTTTTCTATACCACTGCCGTTTCCCAAAATCGAATGGTGGACAGTCTGCAACGATGGTTGATAGAACACCCGACTCCTGACAGCACGCGGGTAGTTAATCTTCATCGTTTGGCGTATCGGCTTTCTGAGGTTGACCAAACGTCGGCTTGGCGTTATGCCAACGAAGCAAATAGATTGGCAAAAAAACTCAACAATGATACCAATTTAGGCCAAAGCTACATCAACTACGCCATTCTCGAATCGCTTGAAGGCAATTACGCCAAAGGACAAGAATACTATCTGGTAGCACTCAAATTGTTTGAAAAAACGAATTGGGAGCGCGGAACGGCAATATGCCTCAACAACTTGGCCGAAAACTACGAGAGCATGGGCCAGCTTAACAAAGCACTCGAATATACTTTTCGGGCTTTGGCGTTGAACAAAAAGAACGACCAAAAACGCGGTATGGCCGTCAATTACGAACAAATTGGCGATATCTACCACAAGATAGGCAGGTTTGACGAGTCGCTAAAATACCTTGAAAAAGGCGTAGAATTCGCACAGCAAGCCGACCAAAACTACCAAATATTACCTCAATTGTTGCTGGCCATTGGCCGAAATTACAATGCCCGGCGCGAATTTTCGACAGCCCTCAATTATCTTCAGCAAGCCATGAAACAGAGCGAATTGCACGATGAAAAAATTCTGCAAATTCAATGTTATCAAGAAATAGCCAATACCTACAGGTTGCAGGGTAAATACGAACAGGCCCAGATTTATTTGCAGAAAGCCATCGGAGTAGCACAAGCGTATGGCTCAATAGTAGAACGCGCGCAAATAAACAAAGAAATGGCGCGATTGGCCGAACTACAAGGGCAATTTGCAGCGGCACTGGACTACTTCAAATCTTACAAAGCCTTAAGCGACTCCATGGAGCAGAAAAAGAACGTAGTGCGGGCCGAACTAATAGAGTTGAAATATGAAGCATTTGAGAAAAACCGCGAAAATCATAACCTCAAACAAATAAAAGCCAACCAACAAGCCGAACTCAAACGGCAAACTGTCTGGATTTTGTCGTTGGCCACGTTGGTAATTGTACTATTGGGAATGGCCAGTTATGCCATTCATCGCTACCGACTCAAAGAAATTCAGAACCAGCAACGGGCGCAGGCCGAAATGATTAAACAGATGCAAAATTCGGACAAAATTCGCAGCCAAATAGCCCGCGATTTGCACGACGACCTGGGGGCTACTTTGAGTAGCGTGGCCATGTTGAGCCAAGCCGCCAAACGCCAAATGACCGATGCTTCGCCACAAGTAAATGAATTACTCGACTTAATCAGTGCCAATTCGCAACGCACCGTGGCTACCATTCGAGATATTATCTGGACTACCCGCCCCATGAACGACAGTCTGGATAGTATTGTAACTAAAATGAATATTTTTGCCTCCGAAATGCTTGATAAAAAGCAAGTTACTTGTCATTTTGAGATTGACCCCGCCCTTGAAAACTACAATTTACCAGCCAATCAGCAGTATAATTTTTACATGATTTTTAAGGAAGCCATTAACAACGTGGCCAAATATGCCCAAGCTACCCGCGTAACAATTGAGATTTTTAGCCAAGACCAGCAACTTCACCTGCATATCCAAGACAATGGTGTGGGTTTTGAACCCGAAGCCGTACGGGGAAGTGGCAACGGGCTTTTTAACATGGAAAAACGTGTTGAAGAACTCGGCGGGCATTTTGCGGTTCAATCTTCGCCCACAAAAGGCACCAATATTGTGCTATCGCTCCCTATGACAAGCTAAATGCCCGCAATCATGTCAGCAACGGCGCGGCCCGTGGCCATAGCGGCATTTAAGGACGGATACGACACGTGGTCGCCACACTCATACAAGTTTTTGGCTATCTGCAATTTTTCGGGCGGCGCGTCGGCGGGGTAGCTCGTGAGGGCTTCGGGCAGGTGATAGGTGCGCAGGGGTTGCCAAGTTTTTACTTCGTCGCCAAACCATTCGGTGAGTTCGGCTACTATTTTGTTGGTGAGCTTCTGCTGGTCAAACAAATCAAGCCCTTGAGTACTAACCGACACCAACGCCTTGCCCGCAGGGGCATAAGCAGGGGCGATGTCGCTGGGTACGCACAAATTATGCACCACCGACAGCCGATTGGGATTGAGCACCAGCATTTTTTTGGTCAAGGGCGAGCGTTCGGCGGCAAAATAGGTGCAGGTAGTGGTATTGAAATTGCGTTTTATGTCGCGTTTGAGCAATTTATCGGCGTTGGCGGCATCGGTGGCTACTACAATGTGCTTGGCTGTCAGGAGCTGCCCGTCGGCCAGTTGTACCGATGTTCCCTCAATTTTGCGTACTTTACTGTTTAGTTTTATACTTCCTTGGGGCAATCTGGCGGCTATCTGTGCTGGAATAGCCCCAATACCCGCCGCAGGCAACACGGCATCGCCGCTGTAAAATTGCTTAAACACAAAACGAAAGAAATTGCTCGACGTATTGAGGTTATTTTCTAAAAAAACACCCCCAAAAAAAGGTTTAAAAAAATGGGTAATCATGTTGTCGCTCCAGCCATACTTGCGGAGATAAGTGAGCGTGTCAGTAGCTTGGTCGTCAAAAAAAGATTCGGTTGATTCGGCCGCTACTTGGTTGGAGAGTTGCAATACTTTGAGTTTGTCAGTCAATGACCCCACGGGCGAAAACAACGTCTTGAATAGTTGTAAAGGCTCTTTGAATGGGTCGCTGATGGTGGCAAAATCATTGTCAAAACGAATCAATGCGCCCGAGCTAAATGCTTTGATGTTCAAGCTGTTGTAGTTGAGCAGCCGCGTAGCTTCTGGATATGCCGTGAGCAGAATTTGAAAGCCACGGTCGAGCTGAAAACCCGCCAACTTATCGGTTTGTACCCGCCCGCCTACACCGTCGGAGGCTTCGAGCAGTACGCTTTGAATTCCGTAGTCGTTGAGGTATTTGGCGCACGTAAGGCCCGAAATACCCGCTCCAATGATGATAACTTGGTGGTGCTGCATAGAATTGTGAAAAGAAATTTGGCACGAAAAAACCCTAAAATAACCAGTTACCGCCACTCGGCAAACCCGCTGTTTGGGTCTGTGATATTGCAAAAATACAATTTTTCTTGTTTTTTTATATTTCTCCAAAAAATGTCCAATCTGTTTGTAACCATAAAGTTGGTTTTCATTTAGAAACCGTGGTACTATTTAGGGATAACAATTTATTTACAAAACTATTTGAAAATAAAAATATAACTTTGTTGAGAAAATTATTCCAAAATCATTTACTCACCAAGTCGTTATTTTACCGTTTATGGATTATACGTTAAAAGAGCAAGGCAATTTTAAATACATTGACGAGGGGCAAGGCGAGGTAGTTTTGCTGTTGCACGGGTTATTTGGCGCACTCAGCAATTGGGAGGATACCATCAATGGTTTCAAAGACCGTTATCGGGTCATCATTCCAATGCTGCCCATCTACGATATGTTGCCGCGTGAGGCTGGTTTGGAAGCACTCGTTCAGTTTTTGGAGCGATTTGTTGAAGCCCAACAATTGACCGAATTTACGCTCGTTGGCAACTCTCTGGGAGGCCATATCGCCATTTTATACACCCTCAAACACCCCGTGCCCGTTAAGCGTTTGGTATTGACGGGTAGCTCGGGCTTGTTTGAAAATGGCATGGGCGGCTCGTACCCCAAGCGCGGTAGCTACGATTACATTGCCGAGCGCGTTGCCTACACTTTTTATGACCCAAAAATAGCCACCAAACAATTAATTGACGAAGTGTTTGGCACCATGGCAAGTATCTCCAAGTGCATGAGCATTGTGGCAGTGGCCAAGTCGGCGCAGCGCAACAATATTTCTAAGGAGTTATCCCAAATACATGTACCAACGCTGCTGGTATGGGGCCTCAACGACACCATTACACCGCCCACGGTGGCCCACGAGTTCAACCGCTTAATTGCCAATTCGGAGCTTTATTTTATTGATCAATGCTGTCATGCTCCTATGATGGAACGCCCCGAACGTTTCAATGGATTGCTGGAGCAGTTTTTAAACAAATACGCCTTGGTAGAAGCAGAGTAGCAGCGCAGGCACGTACAGTAATTTCGGATAATATGCGTACTTTTATCCAAAACCTGTGATTATTGTACAATGAAAGCATCAACTCCGAGTCGGTATAGTGTGTTGCCCAATTGGTTGGCTTGGGTTGATTTCTTGGGTATTTTAGAAAAAGACCCCTTTGGCAATCTTCTCATTATCAAGCGAATAATAATAATGATACTGGGCGCAATTACCTATTGGCGCTTTACGATAGTCAATAAAATTGAAATTAAAGGCACTGAACACCTCGCCAACCTACCCGACTACGACGTGCTTTTTTTGTCTAATCACCAAACCTATTTTGCCGACGTTATCTCATTTTACCACATTTTCAACAGCGTAAAATGGGGGTTTAAAAATACAATTGTGCCGCCGCTGCATCTTTTAGCACCGCGCGTACGCACCTACTACGTGGCGGCCTCCGAAACCATGAAAGGGGGGCTGCTGCCACGCTTGTTTAGCATTGGCGGGGCCATCACAGTAGAACGCTCTTGGCGGGCCAACGGCGAAGACGTAAAACGCGAACGCGACTCGTCGGCGGGCAACAAAGTGGCCATGGCCTTGGCCCACGGCTGGGTAGTGAGTTTTCCACAAGGTACTACCAGCCCCTACGCCCCCATACGCAAAGGCACGGCTTACCTTATCAAAGAAACCGACCCGATTGTAGTACCAGTTATCATCAATGGTTTCAGGCGGGCGTTCGACAAAAAAGGGCTGCGATTCAAAAAACGCAACACGGTTTTGACGGTAGAATTTAAAGCCCCCATTCGGTTTGCACCCGACACCGAAGTTGAAACAATTCTCGACCACGTGCGCCGCGAAATTGGCCAAGAAATACCCGTTGAAAAAATGACTTGGCTCAATAAAAAAGAGGATATTTAAGCGTACAATGCGCAAATATAACAGTAACTCAAAGCACTAAACCCCGCATCAGAAAAGTGTTTTTGTCGCTCATTGCCAACTTTTGAAATCCTGATACTTCGTACGTTTTGAGTTGCCAAATACCGCTGGCAGTTTTGGCGCAGGTAAGCAGCAGGTGCTTTTCAGAATCATACAACTTGTTTTGCTGCTTCACGGTTGCCTCCATAAACGCCACCTTTCGGGAGTTATTTACCTTTATTTTCAAATATTTAACCAATAGTTTCTCGGTTGGCTTGAGTCTGTATTCGTAGGTATTGGAGTCGGGGCGGGTAGTGGTATAACTGAGTTTAAAGGCCGATTTGTTGAGGTCAGCCTGCAAGAAAAGTTCCAATTCTTTGGCCCAATCAATGGTGCTGGTGGTTTGGCGGTCGTGGGCGTTGCCTACGGCGGTTTCTTTCAGTACTTGTGGTTTTTGGGCGTTCAACTGTTGAATTTGCTGTTCCAAAAATCCTTTCAAATCGTAGTACGTTTTGGCCTGATTGGCCTCGGAGTCGGGCTGGCAAGCGCACAACGCGGCCAAAAGCGCGGCGGTGATCAAAATTTGCTTCATACAAAAAACAACCTTAGTGCCGCTCAAAAAGTTCGGAATTGATTTGTTGGCTAAATTCTTATAGATTCGCTGCCTCAAATTTATTCATCTATGACCATCAGCCAATTTATTGCTTTGCGCACCAGTATCGGTGAGCGGCAAGTCCAAAACACCATTAAACTACTCGAAGAGGGCGGTACGGTGCCGTTTATTGCCCGCTATCGCAAAGAACAAACGGGCCAGCTCGACGAAGTACAAATTGCCGACATCAAGTTGACTTATGCCCAATTTAAGGAAGTAGAAAAACGCCGCGAGGCTATTTTGAAAAGTATTGCCGAGCAAGGTAAACTCACGCCGCAGTTGCAGGCCCAGTTTGCCCAAATCTACACCCTTCCCGAACTCGAAGACTTGTACTTGCCTTACAAACAAAAACGCAAAACCCGCGCCACAATAGCCATTGAGAGGGGTTTGGAGCCGCTGGCGCAGGCTATTTTTGCGGGCAAAGAGCAAGACCCCGAACGCAAGGCGGGGCAGTTCTTGAACGACCAAGTGCTTACCTGCGAGGCTGCGCTGCAAGGCACGCGCGACATCATGGCCGAGTGGATTGCCGAAACCGTGGAAGCCCGCCAAAAAATGCGATTCTTGTTTGAACGAAACGCCATCTTGACCGCCAAAGTCAAAAAAAACAAAGAAACCGAAGGTGCCAAATACCGCGACTACTTCGACTACCAAGAGCCTTTGGCCAAAATACCGTCGCATCGCTTATTGGCCGTGCGGCGCGGTGAAGAAGAAGGCTTTTTGAGCATTGACATATCTCCCGACGAAGAACAAGCCGTGGAGGTGCTTAATAGACTGTTTTCTAAAGGTTTACCTGCTTGCCGACACCAAATCGAACTCACCACCAAAGACAGCTACAAGCGACTCTTGAAGCCGAGCATCGAAACCGAATTTGGCAATTTATCGAAAGCAAAAGCCGACCGCGCAGCCATTCAGGTTTTTGCCGAAAACGCCCGCCAGTTGCTTTTGGCTTCGCCGCTGGGGCAGCAGCGCGTCTTGGCCATTGACCCTGGTTTTAGAACGGGCTGCAAAGTGATATGCCTCGACGCACAAGGAAATTTGGTGGCCGACACCGTGATTTACCCGTTCGACAAACCCACCGAGGCCGCCGCCGCCCTGCAAAGTTTAACGCAAAAATACCAAATTGAGGCCATCGCCATCGGCAATGGTACGGCTGGCCGCGAAACCGAAGATTTTGTAAGAAAATTACCCGCTTTTGACGGAGGGCTTTTCATGGTTTCGGAGCAGGGGGCTTCCGTATATTCGGCCTCCGAGGCGGCGCGCGAAGAGTTTCCCAACAAAGATATTACGGTACGCGGCGCGGTTTCGATTGGCCGCCGACTCATGGATCCGCTTGCCGAGCTGGTCAAAATTGACCCCAAGTCCATTGGCGTGGGCCAATATCAACACGACGTGGAGCAATCGCTGCTCAAAAATGCGCTCGATGGCGTGGTAGAAAGTTGTGTAAACTCGGTAGGCGTAAATCTCAACACGGCCAGTAAGCACTTGCTGCAATACGTGTCGGGGTTGGGGCCGGTGTTGGCGCAAAATATTGTGGAATACCGCGCCCACAATGGCGAATTCAAATCTCGAAAAGAGCTTACCAAAGTAGCGCGTTTGGGCAATAAAGCCTTTGAGCAGTGCGCGGGCTTTTTGCGCATCGAAAATAGCGCTAATCTACTTGACAACAGCGCAGTACACCCCGAGAGCTACCACGTGGTAGAACAAATGGCCAAAGATTTGGGGGCTTCAATCAATGATTTAGTAAAAAAAACAGAACTGCGCCGCCAGATTGATCCCAAAAAATACCTCACATCCACCACAGGCTTGCTCACGCTGCAAGATATTTTGAAAGAACTCGATAAGCCCACCCGCGACCCGCGCCTGCCCATTACGGCGTTTTCGTTTGACAGCCGCGTGCGCAAAATAGACGACCTCCACGAGGGCATGGTGCTGCCAGGGATTATTACCAATATCACTGCTTTTGGGGCATTTGTTGATGTGGGCGTAAAACAAGACGGCCTCGTACACGTATCGCAGATGGCCAATCGCTTCATCAAAGACCCCAATGAAGTGGTTAAATTGCAACAAACCGTAACCGTAAAAGTCGTAGAGATAGACGTTGCTCGCAAGCGCATTGCCTTAACCATGAAAGTGTAACTTTACGCAAATAAAAATAATTGGGCATTGGCTGGTTTTATGTACTTTTGGCAACTCAATCTTGACCCTTTTTGTTTTTTTATGTTGGCAGTAATTCAAAAAATAGTATTGCTATGGTTGGCTTTGGCGAGCATGTCGGTGTTTGCCAAAAAAAAATCAAAAAAAGATTATCTCGTTACCTTTCAGACCACATACGGCGACGTAAAAGCCGTGCTATACGACCAAACGCCGCTGCACAAACAAAACTTTTTGGCCTTGATTGAACGGCATTTTTACGATAGTTTGTTGTTTCACCGGGTTATTCCTAAGTTTATGATTCAAGGTGGCGACCCTACCTCCAAAAACGCACCAGCAGGCACAAAACTGGGCAATGGCGGCGGCGAAATGGCCCGAATTCCTGCCGAATTCAAATCCGAATTGTTCCATAAACGAGGTACCTTGGCCGCTGCCCGCGACAACAACCCTGAGAAAAAATCATCGGCTTGCCAGTTTTATATTGTGCAGGGAGCAACTTGGGACGAAGCGGGCATTGATGCCCAAATTGCGCGGCTGCCAGGCTGCCGTACGCCAACGCCCGAACAACGGACAAGTTATAAAACCGCAGGTGGGTCGCCGCATTTGGACGGTAATTACACTGTTTTTGGGCAAATAATAAGCGGTATGGCCGCCGTGGATAGCATCATTGCCCAACCCCGCGATGCCAACAATCGTCCGTTTAAGAATCTAAGAATGACCGTTACTGCCAAGAAAATGCGCAAGAAAAAAATAAAAAAACGGTATGGTTATGAAGTTTAAAAACATTGATTTGCCCAACTTTAACCCTTAACAAATATGCACTTGCTGCGACATCTTATTTTTACTTTTCATTTTTTTTGCTTCATTGGCACTACTGCTATGGCCCAAAACTCCGTATTGCTTTGGCCCGACGGGCAGATTCCGAACGATTTGAAAAACACCGCCGTTCAAGAAAAAACTGAAACCAGTGCCGATGGTATCTTGCGTATCAGCGATATTACGACCCCGAGCATGGCCGTGTATTTGCCCAACAAAGCCAACGGTACGGCCGTGTTGATATGCCCAGGTGGTGGCTACTGGATAGAAGCCGCTGGCCACGAAGGCACCGACGTAGCCAAGTGGTTTAATACTTTTGGCGTAACGGCCTTTGTACTAAAATACCGACTACCCGACGAGCGGCTGTGGCGCAATAAACACGAAGTGCCGCTGCAAGATGCCGTGCAAGCCATGAAACTGATTCGCAAAGATGCGGGCAAGTATGGCCTTGACATTGCCCGCATTGGCATAATGGGCTTCTCGGCGGGCGGGCATTTGGCAGCCACCCTCAGCACGCAATGGAGCGCAGGCGGCGAAGAGGCCAAACCCAACTTCTCGATATTGCTGTATCCCGTTATTACTTCGGGCGAGGCCAAACACGCGGGTTCGTTTGAGCGGCTACTGGGCAAAAACCCTACTCCCGAAATGCTGACGCTGTTTTCCAGTGAAAAACAAGTATCCGAAAAAACACCTCCTACCTTGCTCGTTCATGCTACCGACGACAAGGGCGTACCCGTCGAAAACAGTATTTTGTATTACAGTGCACTCAAAAAATTGAACATTCCAACTTCATTGTTAGTTTACGAAAGCGGCGGGCATGGCTTTGGCCTGGCCCAAAAACTAACTGGCTCGGCAAAAAACTGGCCCGAACACTGCCGCCAATGGCTCGAAAGTATGAACCTTTTAAAATCGAAATAATAACTTCAAAAAAACAAACCGATGAAATATAAACTATTGATAGCCAGCTTACTGACAAGTAGTAGTTTGGCTTTTTCGCAAACCAATTTACCAACCATGAGCGATAACGTATTATTGCAGCCTTTCAGTACGCCGCACCAAACACCTCCTTACGACAAAATCAAGGTCGAAAACTTTTTGCCCGCCATCAAAGAAGCAATGACCGAGGGCCGCAAGGAAATTGACCAGATTGTGAACAATTCGGCTAAACCTACATTTGACAATACCATTGTAGCCCTCGAACGCGCTGGCGAGCTGTTGAGCCGAATCAGCCCCATTCTGTTTCATCTCAACGGTGCCGAAACCACGCCCGATATTCAAAAAACAGTAAAGGCAGTAAGTCCGCTTTTGACCGAGTACGGCAATGATATTTCGCTCAACGACAAGCTGTTTGCCCGCGTCAAAGCTGTTTATAGCCAACGTGCCAAGCTCAAACTGGATACTGAAGGCCAAATGCTTTTGGAAAAAACTTACAAATCTTTTTCGCGTAATGGGGCCAATCTCAGTGCCGCCGACAAAGAAAAAATGAGGACGATGAACAAAGAACTGTCGCAACTTTCGATTGAGTTTGGCGAACATAATTTAAACGAAACCAACGAATATGCGCTCGAAATAACCGACGAAAAAGACTTGGCTGGCCTGCCTGATTTTGTAAAAGAAGGCGCAAAAGCCACGGCCAAGAAAATGAACAAAGCGGGGTGGGTATTTACGCTGCAAGCTCCCAGTTACGGGCCATTTATGCAGTATACCGACAACCGCGACCTTCGCAAACAGCTCTGGACGGCGTTTAACAAGCGGGGATTCAACGGCGACAAAAATGACAATCAAGCCATTATTCAAAAAATAGTAAAACTGCGCTACGAAAAAGCCAAATTGCTCGGTTATAAAACCTGGGCCAACTATGTTTTGGAAGAGCGGATGGCCGAAACACCCGAAAAAGTAATGGAGTTTGAAAATAGCATATTGGGCTACGCAAAACCTGCTGCGCAGCGCGAGTTGAAAGAACTGACCGAATACGCGCAAAAAAATGGCTTCAACGAGAATGTATTGCAACGCTGGGACGCGAGTTATTATTCCGAAAAACTCAAAAAAGAAAAATACAGCATCAACGACGAAACGCTGAAGCCTTATTTTAAACTTGAAAACGTACTCGACGGCCTGTTTTTGCTTACCAATAAACTTTACGGCCTCACTTTTAAAGAAAGCAAAACCATTCCTGTGTGGCACCCCGACGTAAAAGCCTACGAGATATTCGACGAAAAAGGCCAGTTACTATCCGTTTGGTACGGCGACTATTTCCCGCGCCAGGGCAAGCGTGCAGGGGCTTGGAACAATACCACGCTTTCGCAGCATTTTGAAGGTAGCAAAGACGTGCGCCCGCACGTGGTCAATGTCTGTAATTTTACCAAACCCACCGACACGCAGCCTTCATTGCTTACCTTCCGCGAAGTAGAAACGCTCTTTCACGAGTTTGGCCACGCCTTGCACTCGATGCTGTCGCACGTCAAATACGAAACCGTGAGCGGCACCAGCGTATCTTGGGACTTTGTGGAGTTGCCCAGCCAGTTTATGGAAAACTTCTGCACCGAACCCGAAATCCTGAAAATGTTTGCCAAACACTACCAAACAGGCGAGGTGATTCCAAACGAATTGATTGAGAAAATCAAAGCCTCTTCCAATTTTATGTCGGGTATGAGCATGGCACGCCAAGTAAACTTGGGCTTGACCGACATGGCTTGGCACAACGCCGCCCCCACGGGCGAGCCGGTGGCAGAAGTGGAGAAAAAAATTGCCGAGCAAACCGACCTCTTTCCCGTTGTTTCAGGTACTGCCGTTAGCCCGGCATTTTCGCATATTTTTGCGGGCGGTTACTCGGCGGGTTATTATTCTTATATGTGGTCGTCTGTACTTGATGCCGACGCTTTTGAGGCGTTCAAGGAGCGGGGTTTACTCAACAAGGAAGTAGCTAAGTCGTTCAGAGACAATATTTTATCAAAAGGAGGCACCGAAAAGCCAATGGTGCTTTACAAGCGTTTTCGTGGCCGCGAGCCAAAACCCGATGCCATGCTCAAGCGCGACGGACTGGTATTATAAGGTGCGTTAATTCTATCTTACATGACCTTATAAACCAATTTATTTTTGTTTTGCACGCAGCCATTGCACCATCAGATAGTCCTTTCTGTTACTCTGATGGCGCAATGGCTGCAGTATTTTTGTGGTTTTTAAGAAAAATACCAAAAGCATTTGAAAAATCGTGCAAATCTTGTAATTTTAAGAAACAAATTCCTGCCATCTTACAGCACAGTTCAATGGACTTCAAAACACTCCGAGAATTGGTTAGGCAAGGGGAAGGTAAACAGTTGGAGTTTAAACTGAAAACCAATCACCCCGAAAAAATTGTCCGTGAAATTGTAGCTTTTGCCAACTCAGACGGTGGCAAGTTGCTTGTGGGTATCGGCGACGACCGCAGCATAAAAGGACTCAAATACGTGGACGAAGACGAGTACATTCTGACCCGCGCCATCGAAAAATACTGCTCGCCCGAAATTGAATATACCATTGAGCGTATTTCGGTAGCCGATGAGCGCGATGTCCTGATTTTTGATATTCCTCCCAGCAAAGACCGCCCGCATTATGTATTGCAAGAGTCTGACCACAAGCAGATTAGTGTTGTTTTTAGTGCTCCTAAAAAACGGTCAAGTTTGCCGCCCAAGCCCACCAATACGCTCCTAAAAAAAGCCTATATTCGCATTGCTGATAAGTCGGTGCAGGCCAGTTGGGAGGTGCGAGAAATACTGCGTCGTAGCCGCGAGGAGCGCAACATTCATTTTAGATACGGCGACAAAGAGCGCAAGCTCATGCAGCACCTCGACCAGCACAAGAGTATCACGGTCGAAATGTTTGCAACTACGGCGAATATTCCGCGCAAAATGGCTTCTAAAACTTTGGTATTATTGGTACTGGCCAATGTTTTGCGCGTACACCCCAACGAAATGGTGGACAGGTTCACAATGATCGGTGGCTGAAAAGTAAAAAATCCACTGCCCTTAAAAAGAGCGGTGGATCTGTCACACTACCTAAACCTCTACCATTATCAATATCTCTTTTCTACTTTGTGGTATGTTGCGTTGCAAGGATTAAATACCGCGTAAAGCAGATTTGTTTTCCTTATTTGTGTACTTAGAACGTAATTAAGTAGAAAATTGTTGCAAATAGGCCGTTCTTTTTGCATTATTTGGAAGCCAACTTGCTTTTTCGGTAGCCGTAACTGAAATAAATAACCAAACCAATGGCCAGCCACACCAAGAAAATGGCCCAATTGTAAGGCCCAAGCTCGGTCATGAGGTACAAATTGGTCACAATACCCAAAACGGGTATAAGCGATAGCCTGTGCAAGACACTCATTACCGACAGCGTAACCCAGACAACCCACAAAACACCCATGAGTGGCTTTTGGTTTAGCAGTTCGATGAATCCTACGTATTTGATGCAAAAAAACAAAGCCACAAACATCAAGCCGGGCACCCAGTATCTGCCATTGATGTAGGGCACTCTAAACCGCGATCCTGTTCCCAGGCCGTTATAGTCTAAGTATAAAATGCCCGCGCAAACAATGATAAACGCGAAAAGCGTACCCACACTGGTAAGGTCGGTTACGAACTGCATGTTCAGAAAAAGCGACGGAATACCCACAAAAAGTCCTGTTATGAGCGTAGCAAAAGCAGGCGTTTTGTACTTGTGGTGAATTTGCGAAAACTTTTTCCAGATTAGTCCGTCGCGGCTCATGGTCATCCAAATGCGCGGCTGGCCAATTTGATACGCCAACAGCGCGCTTGTCATGGCTACCACGGCACTCACGGCAATGATACCGCCCATGGCGTTCAAAAATGTTTTTACGCCGCCCGTAGCACGCGTCCCCAAGATGCTAAAAACATACGCCAGAGGATCATCTACTTTGAGTTCTTTGTAGCTCACCATGCCTGTCAACACCAGCGCGATAACAACATACAACACCGTGCAAATTACCAAGGCATAGAGCATAGCGCGGGGCATATCGCGCTGAGGGTCTTTACATTCCTCGGCAGTAGTAGAAATAGAATCAAAGCCCACGAAAGCAAAAAACACCGACGAAACTCCCAGCAAAACACCACTTACGCCATTGGGAAAAAAAGGAGTCCAGTTTTCGGTATTGATAAAAAAAGCACCCGTTACGATAACTACTAAAATAACGATGACCTTAAACAAGACCAGGGCATTGCTGGCCGTGCGCGACTCTTTGATGCCAATATAAACCAAGGCCGTGATTAAGGCCGTAACCACAAAAGCGGGAAGATTCATCAATACCTTCAAGCCGCCAATAACAGGGGCCGTTTCAAAGGCTTCTTTTTGCTGCAATGTAAAAAGCGACAACTGCGCCGTGGTGCCATTGCGGGCAGCGGCTTCGTACTCAAGCACGGCGTTGTGGGCTGTTACGTAGTCAGTACTAAAATATTCGGGAAAATAAACGCCAAATTTACTCAACATTTCGGTAAAATAACCCGACCAACCAATGGCTACTACCATGTTTGAAACCGCGTATTCTAATATCAACGCCCAGCCAATAACCCAAGCGAAAATTTCGCCAAACGACACGTATGCGTAGGTATAGGCACTGCCGCTGACGGGTACGGTGGAGGCAAATTGGGCATAACAAAGCCCCGTAAAGGCACAAGCCATGGCAATAAACATAAACAACAACGCTACTGCTGGCCCACCGTTGAAACTGGCATTGCCAATGGTGCTAAAAATACCTGCACCAATAATGGCCGCAATACCAAACGAGGTGAGGTCGGTGAGGCCAAGTACTTTCACCAGAGAATGCTCCTTATCGCTCGAATTGGCATCTTGAAGCACTTTATTAATATCTTTTCGTCGAAATAATGATTTGCTCATGAAAAAGGAGGGGGTTTAGGTTGGGAAATAAAAATAGTAATTTTTTTTAGAAAATTATGCCAATAGTGCTGTTTTTAAAAAAGTCAAATGGCGGTTGCCCGCGCGTAATCTTCCCACGTATCAATATCAGAGAGCGTTTCGAGCAATTGATAATTCACCTTGTTGGCTTTGAGGTCAGCTTGGGTTTGGGTTAGCAACGTGGGTTCACTCCAAGGTTTATTTTCAAAAACAAAATCGTGTAATCGGGTCATTCCCAGCAGATAATATCCGCCGTCGAGCGCGGGGCCAATGGCTACTTCGTGCTGCGCTAATGCCTCAAATGCGGCTTGTAGGTGCGTGGGGTTTAAAGCAAGGCAGTCGCTGCCTATAATGAGTACCTTGTCGGCTCTCGCCCCAAACGCATCGGCAAAAGCATTTTTCATGCGTGCGCCCAAATCTGCGCCAGCTTGTAGGTGTTTTTGAACGGGCAACTCGTCCCAGAGGTCATTTGGGTTTACGTAGTCGCCGTAATAAACCTTGACTTTTAGTTGCGCCTCGGTAGTGTGCTGTTCCAAAAACCCACCTATCACTTTTTGGGTGTGTTTCAATAATTCGACGTAAACTTCAACGGCTCTTTGGTGGCCCACGGTAGCGGCCACGCGGGTTTTGACTTGCCCCGCCACGGGATTTTTTACAAAAACGATGATAGAATAAATCACGCCTTCCAACGTTTGGAATAGGAATAAAAATATTGTTTGCCCAAAATCCAGTATTGGTTTGGATACTTGCGGGAAAGATAGTAAGATTGAACCAAAAACCCCCAAAATTGAATGAAAAATCTCCTTTTAGTAGCTGCATTTTTAACAATTATCCCTGTTTTATGGGCGCAAAATGTTGAATTTAAAAAACGCATTGCCAACCAAAAAACCAGCACCACGCTGGCCACACTCACCGAAGCTGAGCAAAAAGAATCGGGCGTATTGCTCAACAACCAAATTTTTATTGAATACGCTTTCGACTCGCTGGGGCAGTTGGAATGTTATCAGGGCGTGCTGAAAAGAATCAAAGTAAACGACAGCAAAGGGTTGGAAATGTACAACAAAATTGTGCTTCCAGTGCCAAACACCAACGATTTGGCCTACCTGAAAGCCCGCAGTATTTCGGCCAATGGCACCGTAAAAGAAGTAGGCTTGGAAGCTGTCAAAGAACTCGAAGAACAGGGGCGAGTGTATAAAATTGTGGCCGTTGAAGGACTCGAAATTGGCGGCGAGCTGGAATACATCAGTCTTTTTAGGCGAAACGGAGCCTTGTTTGGCTCCGAATTATTGCAAACCGATATTCCAGTCAGAACAACCGAATTGCGCATTATTTCGCCCGATTACTTGCAATTTGAAGCCAAAGTTTACAACACATCGGCTACCATATCTACCGACTCAGCCGAAGGAAAAAGAACGCTCAAAGTGCTGGCTGACAATATACTACCTATCTACGAAGAAAAATATGCTACCATCAAAGCCAACTTGGCCCGCGTTGATTATAAGCTCTCGTACAACCTGAGCCAAGGCCCGCAACGCCTTTATACTTGGGACGAAGCCAGCGAAACGTTTTTTAACTACCTCCAAATGGGCACTGGTGGACAAGACAAGGCCATTCAAGCATTTGTGGTAAAACAAAAAATGAAAGGTTTACCGCCCGAAAGCGCCATCAAGCAGTTGGAAAACTACCTTAAAACCAACATTGCCCTCAAAGAAGATGCCGAAACCGAAGCTGCTGCCGACGTGCTAAGTAAAAAATATGGCTCTAAGGCTGGCCTCGTGCGCCTGTATGTGGCCGCGCTCGAAGCACTCAAAGTACCCTACGAACTGGTGGTGGGCTGCAACCGCAACGATGCTATTTTTGACAAAGATTTTGACTCGTGGAGTTTCTTAGATGAGTACCTGCTGTACTTTCCCCAAACCAAAAAATACCTCGACCCCACCAATCAGATGTACCGATACGGTATGATTGACCAGTTTAGTGAGGGCAACTACGCCCTATTTATTGACACCCGCCAGCAAGGAAAAATGCGTGAACCAATGGCTTCGGTGCGGTATATTCCATTTTCGAGAGCCACCGACAACCACGACGATATGACCGCCGATATGGCTTTTTCGCCTACAATGGACCAAGTGCAGGGTAAGGTTACGCGCACTATGATGGGCCAAACCGCCGCGCAAATTCGGCCCATTTATCATTTCGTAAAGGCCGAGCAAGAGCGCAAAGCCCTCAACGTAGAAGTGGTAAAATCTACCCTTAAACCCGACGCTGTTTTTACGAATATTCAAATAAAAAATGCCAACCTCAACAACGAAGAAGTAAACAAACCGTTTGTGATAAGCACTGATGTATCGCTCAAAAGTGTGATAGAACGAGCAGGTAAAAAATACTTGTTTAAAGTGGGCGAACTCATTGGCCCGCAAGTAGAGATGTACAACGAACGCCCGCGCCAGTCGAATATTGACATGGGCAACGCCCACGCCTATGCCCGTATTCTGCGAATAAAAGTCCCCGAAGGGTACAAAATAAACGGGCTCGAAGGCATCAGGCGCAATATTACCGACGGTAAACCTGTGCCGCAAATGGGCTTTGTGTCAGACTATAAATTGGAGAACAACGTACTGACGGTCAATATCAACGAGTTTTACCGCCAAGCCCAATTGCCCATGACCGATTATGCCGTTTTTCAAAAAGTAATCAACGCTGCTGCGGATTTTAACAAAGTAACGTTGATATTAGAAAAAAACTGAAAGACGCTTACGCAATCCCAGCATTTTGCAGGTAATGCGCCATTTCTTGTTGTAGTTTTTGAGCTTCTTGGCCTGCTTTGACGGCAAAATCGCTGCCCGATGAGGCATAAATAATGCTGCGGGCGGCATTGACGAGCAAGCCGCAATCTTTGTTGAGGCCAAATTGTGCTACTTCTTGAAGGCTGCCTCCCTGCGCCCCCACACCTGGAATGAGTAAAAAACTATCGGGTACAATTTGGCGAATCCGTTGCAACATTTGGGCTTTGGTTGCGCCCACCACATACATCAGGCGGTTGGCGTGGGCCCATGTTTGCGAGCGACTCAATACTTCCTCAAACAAATAACGATTTTGGGTGTCTAATAGCACTTGACTGTTGCCAATGCCGTCGTAATTGTCGGGCGCAATAAGCAGCGGATTGCTAATCAAGGTTTGGAAATCATTGCTGCCTTCGTTGGAAGTCAAAGCCAACAGAATCACCCATTTGTTTTCAAATTCTAAAAATGGCAGCACTGAATCGCGGCCCATGTAGGGTGCCACGGTAATAGAATCAAAGGACATACCCGAGGAGCCTTTGTCGAAAAATGCCTTGGCGTACAGTGCCGACGTATTGCCGATGTCGCCGCGTTTGGCATCGGCAATGGTAAAACAATCTTTGGGAATATAGCCCATGGTGCGTTGGAGGCTATTCCAGCCGCGTGGGCCGAGGGCCTCATAAAAAGCAATGTTTGGCTTATAGGCCACTGCGAAGGGTGCGGTGGCATCAATGATTTGTTTATTAAATTCAAAAATCGGGTCGGGCATTCGCAAAATGTGCGACGGAAGTTTTTTTAAATCTGGATCCAAGCCTACGCACAGAAACGATTTTTTGCGGCGAATTTGGTCAATAAGCTGTTGGCGGGTCATGGTTATTGGGGTATTTCTAGCGTAAGCAAGTGGTTGTTATCGTTTTTTTTGTGGAGTAAAAAAGATTTTGTATCGTAATCATAATCAATGAGATACAACCCCAAGTTGGTATGTTCAAATTGATCCATTTGGTGTAAAGGCTGCGCCAAGATAGTGGCCAACAGCACCCGCATGGCGCGTCCGTGCATGGCTATCAGAACGGTTTGTTCCTGCGCTTGGGCCAAAATATATTGCATGGCTACTTGCAGGCGTTGCTGTACGTCTTCGGGACTCTCCCCGCCCTCGGCAGGTAGGTTGGTTTGGCCATTTTGCCAACTTTCGATAAGCGTTCGGTAGTATTCGTGGTCCATGCTATTGGGGGTTTTTCCTTCGCGCACGCCCCAGCTTATCTCGTTCAAGCCTTCGAGCGACTCGTGTGGCAGCCCCATTTGCAAAAAATTAACCACGCTTTGTTTGGTACGCTTCAAGGCCGAAGTATAAATCTTGTCGAAAGCCACGTGTTGGTATGCCCGATAAAAAGCGTCGGCTTGGGCTTGGCCGAAAGCGTTGAGGTCGGCATCGATGCCGCTGCCTTGCACCACACCCCGGCGGTTGTAGTCGGTTTCGCCGTGGCGGATAAGGTAAATGGTTTTGGTAGGCATGTAGAATTTATTATTTTTACAAATCACCAACAAAACTATTTCTTTTCCCAATGTTTAACAAGAACATAACCCTCGAAATGCTGGCTACCTTCAATCCCAATACCATTGTGCAGCATTTGGGTATTGAATTTACCGAGCTGGGCGACGACTATCTGATAGCCCGAATGCCCGTAGATGCCCGCACGCACCAGCCTTTTGGTATTTTACACGGCGGGGCATCTGTGGTGCTGGCCGAAAGTTTGGGTAGTATGGCTTCTTTTATGTGCCTACCCGACCCCACCAAGCAGCGCGCCGTGGGTCTCGACATCAACGCCAACCACGTCAGGCCAGTAAAGAGCGGCTGGGTGTATGGCCGCGTTACGGCCCTGCACGTAGGCCGCACTACGCACGTATGGGAAATAAAAATTACCAATGAAGACCACAAACTGGTGTGTATCAGCAGGCTGACGGTGGCTATTGTGGCGGCTTAAAAAAAAGCAAAAGCCGCCAATTGGCGGCTTTTGCTGGCATGGTTAGCAAGTTGTTTTTACAACACTACCACTGAGTTTTCCTCGAAAGAAACACCGCTTGGAATATACTTGTCGGCGGCTTCGTCGTTGGTCCAAGTGCTACCATCAATCAAATAACGGAAGGCATATTCCCTGCCAGTTTCCAATTCAACAGTAGCTTTGTATGAACCATCTTTTTGTTTTTTCAACTTCGTAGCGGCCTCGGTGTTCCAGCCGTTAAACTCGCCCAATATGGCGATGTCTTTGGCATCGGCCACTACGTCGCTCGAAAGAGAGAACGTTACCTTACATACAGGTTTGCTTTTTGATACTTGCTTTGCAATCGCCATGATTTTTTTGTTGTTTTGGTTTGCGCTACAAATATATGAATTAAATACAATTAAATACAATGAATATCAGTTAGTTATACACAACATTCTTTTTATAGTGCAATAAAAAATTTTATTGTTACAAAAGTAATCAAAATTTTATCTAACAGTAAAAATGATTTTGCAGAAAATTCAGTACATTTTTCGCCTTTTTTGCTTTGTAAATTATTATTGCAACAACCACATATATAAGGTATTTAGTCAAAAAAACACATGAAAACCAACCTTTGGCTTTTAAGATTAGGGACTTTATCGTTGGGGTTGGCCATTGTCAGTGCCTGCGGTAGCGTAACGCTCCCCGAAGAAGTGGACCAAGCCATTGCGCTTTTACCCCAAAAAATAGACTACAACCTGCACGTCAAACCCATACTTTCTGACCGCTGTTTTACGTGCCACGGCCCCGACCAAAACAAACAAAAAGCGGGTTTAAGGCTGGATATTGCCCACGCGGCCTACGAAAAAAACTGCGAAAACGGCATGAAAGCCATCGTGCCCGGCAACCCCGCCAAGAGCGATGTAGTGCATCGCATCTTATCGGCAGACCCCGACTACGTGATGCCCGAGCCGCAGTCGCACCTTGCACTATCGGCCGAAGAAAAAGCTATTTTGGTAAAATGGATTGAGCAAGGTGCTGAATACAAGCAACATTGGTCTTTTATTGAACCCCAAAAAAACGCCCTGCCCAAGGTGAAGAATACGGCCTGGGTTAAAAATGAAATAGACCTTTTTATTCTCAAAAAACTCGAAGACAAAAACCTCAAACCCCAAACCGAAGCCGACAAAACAACGCTACTGCGGCGCGTTTCAATGGACCTGACGGGCTTGCCGCCCACGCTCGACGAGGTGGCGGCATTTTTGGCCGATAAAACGCCCAATTCCTACGAAAAAGTGGTCAATCGGCTGTTGATGTCGCCCAAGTTTGGCGAGCATCAGGCCGTTGATTGGCTCGATGTGGCTCGCTACGCCGACACCCACGGCTACCAAGACGACGGCCTACGCACCATCTGGCCCTACCGCGACTGGGTAATTGGGGCGTTTAATAAAAACCTTTCTTTCGGCAAATTTGTAACCTGGCAATTGGCAGGCGATATGCTCGCCAACCCAACCCGTGAGCAACTGCTGGCCACGGCTTTCAACCGCAACCACCAGCAAAGCCAAGAGGGAGGTATCGTGCCCGAAGAATACCGCACCGAGTACGTTGCCGACCGCGCCAATACGTTTGGCAAGGCTTTTTTGGGTCTAACGGTAGAGTGCGCCCGCTGCCACGACCACAAATACGACCCCATTAGTCAGAAAGATTATTATTCGCTTTTTGCATTTTTTAACAGCAATAACGAAAACGGGCAAATCCCGTATAATGGCGAACCCAGCCCTACCATTGCACTTACTACCCCCGAAGCCGAGCAAAAATTGCGGTTTATTCGTACCAAATTTTCGAAAGAAAGCAGCGAGTTGGCGGTGAATAATTACCAAAGTGGGTTTAAAACGTGGTTGACAGAGGCTGAGAATAATCCCGAAAAAGTGGTTTTGCCCGCCAGACAAGACTTGTTGGCACACTTTACTTTTGACGAAGCCAAAGGCAAAAAATTTAAAAACTTGGCCAATCCTAAACAAAGCGTGGAGGCCGAAGGCGACGACAGCCTCTCTAATGCGTCGGTGGTGGTAGGCAAAATAGGCCGTGGGCGCTATATCCACGGCGACAACGCGGTAAATTTTGGTAAAGATTTTGCTTACGTTGAAAGAAACCAGGCGTTTTCGGTAAGCATCTGGCTCAATCTCCAAAGCAACAAAACCGTCGGGACGCTTTTTCACAAATCGAACGGCGTGATGAACGGCCACCGGGGTTTTGAAGTAAACCGCCTACCCGACGGTCGTTTTCAGGTTATGCTTAGCAACGTTTGGCCCGACAACGCCATCGACCTCGAAACCATTGAAAAATTTCCGCTCAATGCTTGGACGCATTTTGCTTTTACCTACGACGGCCTCAGCCGCGCCAGCGGCCTAAAAATGTACTTCAATGGCCGCGAAGCCAAAGTGAATGTGATAAATGACAACCTGACGCAGAGTATTTTGTACGGTAAAAACAAAACTAATTGGTACATGGACAACATGATGATTGGGCGGCTTTCTGACCAGCGTACCAAAGATTTTATGGTGGACGAATTAAAAATCTACACGCGACCACTCACGCCGTTGGAAGTATTGGGGCTGCACACGCAGCGCGACGAAATCTTGGCAGCACTCAAAATCCCCGCCGCTCAGCGTACCGCCGCACAACAACAATCTTTGTTAGTTTATTACGCGCTCAATTTTGACGAAAAATTTAAAACGCACTTCACTGAAGCCCGCAAACTACGCGGCGAAGAAACCAATATTTTGGACAAAGAAATTGACGTGATGGTAATGAAAGAGCGCAAAAACCCGCGCAAGAGCTATATTTTGAAACGTGGCCAGTACGATATGCTCGGCGCAGAAGTAACCCCAGCTACGCCCAGTCAGTTTTTTCAGATGCCCGACAACCTACCCAAAAACCGACTTGGCTTGGCGCAGTGGTTGCTTCACAAAGACAATCCATTGTTTGCACGGGTGTTTGTAAACCGAATGTGGCAGCGGTATTTTGGCAAAGGGTTGGTGGTTTCGGCCGAAGATTTTGGCAACCAAGGCGATTTGCCCACCCACCTCGAACTGCTCGATTGGCTGGCGGTGCGTTTTCGAGAAAGTGGCTGGAACAACAAATTAATACAAAAAGCAATTGTCATGTCGGCTACTTATCGGCAAGCATCAGTAGCCAGTGATGAACTGCGTGAAATAGACCCCGACAACAAACTGTATGCCCGTGGCCCCAACTACCGCTACGCCGCCGAGCAAGTGCGCGATGCCGCGCTGCTGGCCAGTGGCTTGCTCAACGCCCAGGTTGGCGGCCCCAGTGTGCAGCCTTATCAGCCGGCGGGCTTGTGGGAGGCCCTGGCCACGCGCAACACCGTAAGATACGTGCAGCAGCACGGCGACACACTCTACCGCCGCAGTATGTACACCATCTGGAAACGCAGCTCCCCCGCGCCCATGATGCTCAACTTCGACGCTGCCGAGCGGCACAATTGCAGCGTGCGTCGCCAAAAAACCAGTACGCCGCTGCAAGCCTTAGTAACCCTCAACGACCCCCAGTTTGTGGAAGCAGCCCGCGTATTGGCTGCCAAAACACTCGAAAAGCAGGTGGTAAAAAACGCTTCAAAAAATACCAACTACCCGTCATCGGCTATTTCTTCTATTTTCGTGGCGCTCATCTCGCGCTCACCGCACCCACACGAGCTGACACTGATGACGCAGTTGTATAAAGACGAATACCAAGATTTTGTAAAAAATCCAAAACGCGCCGCCGCACTGCTCACCGTGGGCGAGTTTGCGGTCAATAAAACGCTGAATAAGAACGAGTTGGCTGCATTGACGGTCGTAGCAAGCACAATCATGAATTTTGATGAGTTTGTCATAAAAAGGTAAGACCTCAGCCTGTAATTGCGCGTGTTTGGGCTTTTTTATGCTTACTTTTGCGTCCTCAAATATTTTTTAACCATTTTTTACACACGCATCCACTATGACAACCGACCAGTTGAAGGACGTGAAGGCCCGTATTTCGGCCTTGAGGGGGTATCTTTGACTACGATACTAAAAAAGAACGGCTCGCCGAATTAGAACAAATTCAAAGCCAACCCGAATTTTGGAACGATGCCGCCAAGGCCGAGCAAACCATGAAAGAGGTGCGCAGCATTAAAGGCTGGACCGAAAGCTACGAAGGGGCGGACGGGCAACTGGGCGACTTAGAAACGCTCCAAGAATTTTTGGAAATGGGCGAAGGCACTGAAGCCGACGTAGAAGCCCAACTCAAAACCACGATAATTGCACTGGAAGCCTTGGAGTTAAAAAAAATGCTCTCCAATGAAGAAGACCAATTGAGTGCCGTTATCGAAATTAACTCTGGCGCAGGTGGCACCGAAAGCCAAGATTGGGCCGAAATGCTCTACCGAATGTACGTAATGTGGGCCGAAAAACACGGCTACAAAGTTAGGCAAATTGACTACCAAGAAGGCGACGGCGCGGGCATTAAGTCGGCTACTATTGAAGTGGACGGCCCGCTGGCATATGGCTACTTGCAGTCCGAAAACGGGGTGCACCGTCTGGTCCGCATTTCGCCCTTCGACTCCAACGCCCGCCGACATACCTCTTTTGCTTCGGTATATGCCTATCCGCTCATTGACGACACCATCGAAGTAGCGATAAATTTGGCCGATATTGATTGGGACACCTTTCGTTCGGGAGGAGCGGGTGGCCAAAATGTAAACAAAGTAGAAACCGCCGTGCGGCTGCGCCACAAGCCCTCGGGTATTGTCATTGAGTGCCAGCAAGAGCGTAGCCAACACATGAACCGCGACGTGGCCTTGCGGTTGCTCAAATCAAAATTGTACCAAATTGAAGTAGAAAAACGCAACGCCGCCCGCGCCGAAGTAGAAGCCTCAAAACGCAAAATTGAGTGGGGTTCGCAGATTAGAAATTACGTGATGCACCCCTATAAACTGGTAAAAGACGTGCGAACGGGCGTTGAAACCTCCGACGTACAGGGCGTAATGAACGGCGACTTGGACGAGTTTATCAAGGCTTATTTGATGTTGCAGTAAGGCCCAAAAAACACTTCATTGAAAGTGACAAGCAATAATGAGTGATAAATTAAATGTTGTAAGTATCTGATTATCAAAAAACTAAAAATTAGTTACTCATTATTCCCCTAACTGTTTATACTGAAAAACACCAGCGGTTGATTTTGATATTCCAGCAAAATAAAGCAACTTGACCCGTCCCAATCTAAACCTTTCAACTTGACATGAAATCTTCTGTTCGTATTCAGCTCATGCTTATGATGTTTCTCCAATTTTGTGTGTGGGGGGCGTGGTATGGCCAAATGAGCGTTTATTTGGCTAAACAACTCAACGCCACGGGCGATCAAATCGGTAATGCTTATCTGGCTTTTTCAATTGCCATGCTTATTTCGCCTTTCATTGGAGCCGTAGCCGACCGCTATTTTGCCGCTCAAAAAGTGCTGGGTGTGCTAAATCTCGTGGGCGCGGCCTTGCTTTATGCTTTGACACAAATAACCAACGCCGACCATTTCTTTTGGGTTATTCTGGCCTATTGCCTGTGCTTTGCGCCTTGCATTGCTCTGACAAGCTCAATAGCCATGCGCCAAATGACCACGCCCGAAAAAGATTTTCCCAGTATTCGCGTCATGGGCACCATTGCTTGGATTGCCGTGACAAACTTAGTGGGTATCTTAAAAGTGGGCGACCAAGTAACGATTTTTCAGATTTCGATGGTCATGGCGGTTGTTTTGGGAGTTTTGGCCTTCACATTGCCCAACACGCCGCCGCGCGCTACGGGGCCGATGCGACTGGGACAAATCATCGGAGCCGATGCGTTTGTGCTGTTCAAAGACCGCTCTTTTGTGGTTTTCTTCATTGCGTCGGTAGCCATTTGTATTCCGCTGTCGTTTTATTATGCTTTCGCCAACCCTTCGTTGCGGGCATCGGGCATGGCGTTCGTAGAAAACAAAATGTCGTTGGGGCAAGTGTCAGAGGTAGTGTTTATGCTCTTGATTCCGTTGGCTTTCAGGAGATTGGGCGTAAAATGGATGCTGGCCGTGGGTTTGGTAGCTTGGATTATACGGTTTTTGTGCTTTGGCTACGGCGACGCTTCGAGCGAATGGATTTTGTACGCAGCCATTTTGCTGCACGGCGTTTGTTTTGATTTTTTCTTCGTAACAGGCCAAATTTATACCGACACCAAAGCTGGCGACCGCATCAAATCGCAAGCGCAGGGACTCATTGCCCTCGCTACTTACGGCATCGGCATGGGCATTGGCTCATGGCTGGGAGGAAAGGTGGTTTCGGCCAATACCAACGCCGAAAAAATGACCAACTGGCTGGGCGTTTGGAGTGTTCCTGCTGGTATTGCCGCCGTGGTATTGGTGTTATTTATTTTGTTTTTTAGCGAAAAATCGGCCCAAAAACCCATTGAAATAGCCTAAACAGGGGGTATTTTATCAACAAAAAAATGTTTTATTTTTGATAAAATACCTTGTACCCGCAAAAATTGCGTAAAATCGCCCTCCCAAAAAACAACTAAAATGACAACACTACAAAAATTACTTGCTTTTGACGGACGGCGTACCAGCAGGTTTGTATTTTCCATACTTACCTTTTTGGCTTTGTTTTCAACCGCTTCGGTTGCCCAAAAAAACCTGCCTGCCGCTGGTTTTGACGAGGTTGGCTCCGATGCCAAAGCCATTGAAATTGCCGACGAAGTAATGCAATCAATGGGTGGCCGAAAAAACTGGGACAATACACGCTATATCGCCTGGAATTTTTTTGGCGCACGCAAATTAGTCTGGGACAAATGGACGGGTAACGTACGAGTGGACAACCTCCGCAACGACCAAACGGTACTGCTCAATATTAACACCGACAAAGGGCGCATCTTTAAAAATGGCCAAGAACTTACCGCCCCCGACTCAGTGACCAAATACGTAAAATCGGGAAAAAGTGCGTGGATAAACGACTCGTACTGGCTTTTGATGCCTTTCAAGCTCAAAGACTCGGGCGTAACGCTCAAATACCTCGGTGAAGACAAAACCAAAGACAGCGTAATGGCCAATGTACTGCAACTTACTTTCAAGGGCGTGGGCAACACGCCCGACAATAAATATAAGGTGTGGGTCAAAAAAACCGACCCGATGGTGTGGCAGTGGGCGTATTTTGCCAAATATGATGCCGAAAAACCCAACTTTATGTTGCCATGGACCAGCTACCAAAAGCACGGAAAAATCATGCTCTCTGGTGAGCGGGGCGACCGAGATTTGACCGAAATTATGGTTTTTGACAAACTCCCCGAAAGTATTTTTAATGATTTTGTGAAGCCCGATTTAAGCAAATATACCGTAGCTCAGTAAATACCTTCGGCTTTTTTTAGGCCCTCAAAATTTCAAAACCGAAGTATGCGTACAACCCGGGCCGAGGCCCTTCCCGATAATCCGGCCAATCATTACCGAATTAAGCCGCCTTTTTATCATTCGCGGTGGTATTATCTCAATCAACTGCGCCAACTCGTAGAGTGGGGTCGCGACAACTACGTGCTGCCTTTGGCCAAAAATGCCCGCATCAAACTAACCGATTATGGCTGTGGCACAAAGCCTTATGTTTCGATTTTTGAGCATCATAAAATAGAGTATTTGGGCATTGACTTGGCCTGGAATCCCCACGCCGACATCATTATTGGCAGCGATAGCCGCATACAAGCCCCCGACAACTCGGTGGACGTGGTACTTTCGACGCAAGTGCTCGAACACGTCGAAGACCCCGACGGGTACTTGGCAGAAGCCTACCGCATCTTGAAACCGGGCGGCCTACTCCTGCTTACTACCCACGGCTATTGGATGTACCACCCCGACCCGACCGACTATTGGCGGTGGACTTCGGCAGGGCTGCAAAAAATTGTAATTCGACAAGGATTTGAAGTACTCGCCTTTCGGGGTATTATTGGGCGTATGGGCATGGGCTTGCAATTGTTTCAAGACGGCCTGCTGTATAAGTTGCCGCCGTTTTTGAGGCCAGTAGCCGCCGTGCCGTTGCAAATTTTAATTATGATTTTTGACAAACTCACTACCACCCAAGCGCGTAATATGGACGCTTGTACGTACTTGGTAGTGGCCAGAAAATAAGTTGAGACTTCTAAAAACCCTTTCACAAATGGCCGATTTATCGCAAAGAAAACAATTTATGGACGAAGATTTTTTGCTCCAAACCGACACCGCGCGGCAGCTATACCACGAGTATGCCCAGCCAATGCCCATCATAGATTACCATTGCCATTTACCCCCCGACCAAATAGCCACCAACCGACAATTTGAAAATATATCCCAAATCTGGCTTTACGGCGACCACTACAAATGGCGGGCCATGCGCACCAACGGCATCGACGAAAGCTACTGCACGGGTAACAAAACGGACTGGCAAAAATTTGAAAAATGGGCCGAAACAGTACCCTACACCCTCCGAAATCCCCTTTATCACTGGACCCACTTGGAGTTGAATCGTTATTTTGGCATAAATGACCTGCTACGCCCCGAAACAGCGCGCGAAGTATATGAATACTGCTCGGCACTTTTGCAAACACCCGATTATAGCACGCGGAATTTGCTCCGCAAAATGAATGTGCGCGTGGTGGGTACCACCGACGACCCCACCGACTCGCTGATGCACCACCAGCAACTGCAAACCGAGGGTTTTGAAATAAAAATACGGCCCACTTTCCGCCCCGACAAAGCCATGGCTCCCGAAGATGCGGCGGAGTTTAATCGGTACGTAGATAAAGTAGCCGAGATAGCCGCCGTGGACATTGGTTCGTACCAAGACTACCTCACGGCACTCAAAAAACGCCACGATTTTTTTGGGCAAATGGGCTGCCGCCTCTCTGACCACGGCCTCGAACAAGTCTATGCCGAAGATTATACCGATGCTGACCTCAACGCTATTTTCGGGCAATTGCGGGCAGGAAAGGCCATTTCGCCCCGGCAGATCTTGCAGTTCAAATCTGCTTTGCTGTACGAATTTGCCACTTGGGACCATGAAAAAGGCTGGACGCAACAATACCACTTGGGGGCATTGCGCAACAACAACGCCCGAATGTTGAGTACATTGGGGCCCGACACTGGCTGGGATTCGGTGGGAGATTTTAGCCAAATGCGGGCTTTGTCGAAATTCCTCAATCGCTTGGACTCAACCAACCAGTTGGCCAAAACCATTTTGTACAACCTCAATCCTGCCGACAATGAAGCGTTTGCTACTATGATTGGCAATTTTCAAGATGGCACCGTGCCTGGCAAAATTCAGTGGGGAAGCGGCTGGTGGTTTTTAGACCAAAAAGACGGCATGGAACGCCAAATCAACGCCCTGTCGAACATGGGGCTGTTGAGCCGTTTTGTGGGCATGCTCACCGATTCGCGCAGCTTTTTGTCGTATCCGCGCCACGAGTATTTTCGTCGAATCTTATGCAATATGTTGGGCAATGACGTAAAAAACGGCGAACTACCCAACGATACCGCTTGGCTCGGAGCAATTGTGCAGGGCATCTGCTACCGCAATGCCGAAGCGTATTTTGGTTTTTAAAATCAATTAATACAACACCCAAGTATCTTTGCCGCCGCCGCCCTGCGACGAATTGACCACCAACGAACCCTTGCGTAACGCTACGCGCGTGAGCCCGCCTGGAATTACGTTTACGCCGTCGCCGTACAAAATATAAGGGCGCAAGTCCACATGACGGCCTTCGGGGTTGTTTTCGATGACGCACGGCACCCGCGAGAGCGAAATTACGGGTTGGGCAATGTAGTTGCGGGGGTTTTCTTTTACTTTTTCTCGAAAAAGCGCGTGGTCTTCTTTGGTAGCTTTGGGGCCAATCAACATGCCATAGCCACCAGCTTCGTTGGCTTCTTTTACCACCAAATTTTCAATATTTTCCAAAACGTATTTTAGGTCAGATTCTTCGCGGCAAATGTACGTTTGTACATTGGGAATAATGGCCTCTTCGCCGAGGTAATATTTGATAATGCGCGGCACGTAGGCGTAGATCACTTTGTCGTCGGCTACGCCCGTGCCTGGGGCATTGGCCAGTGCTACGCGGCCTTTTTTATATACATCAAAAATACCCGGAATGCCAATCAATGAATGCGGGTTGAAGGTGTGCGGGTCAAGAAAAGTATCGTCAATACGGCGATAAATTACGTCCACAATTTCAAAGCCGCGCGTTGTACGCATTTTGACATACCCCCCCGACACCACCAAGTCGCGGGCATCTACCAACTCTACGCCCATTTGTTGGGCCAAATACGAGTGTTCAAAATAAGCCGAATTATAAATGCCAGGCGTGAGCACTACGATGTTGGGGTTGGGGCGGTCAGCAATAAATTTGAGCATTTCAAAAAGCCGAGTAGGATAGTCAGACACTGGCCGAACGCCTGTGCGCGCCAAAACTTCGGGAAAAATCTGCTTGGCGGACTCTCGGTTTTCGAGCATATACGACACCCCCGACGGGCAGCGGAGGTTGTCTTCCAATACCATAAACTCGCCATTGTCGCCTTTGATCAAGTCGGTACCTGTGATGTGACACCAGATGCCTTTGGGCGGTTTGAGGCCCATGCAGGGTTCTAAAAAACACTTGGAGGTTTCGATTAAATCGCGCGGTACAATGCCATCTTTTAAGATTTTTTGGTCGTTATAAATGTCGTCTAAAAACAAATTAAGGGCCAAAATACGCTGCGTTAAGCCTTTTTCGACCCGTCTCCATTCGTCGCCGTTTACAATACGTGGAATAATATCAATGGGCATAATGCGCTCAGTGCCTTCGCCTTCTGAATAAACATTGAACGTAATTCCCATTGACATCAGGGCGCGCTCCGCCGTGTGTTGGCGGTTGAGTAGCTCGGCTTGGGTCAGTTGCTCTACCCGCTGCCGAAAAGCCTCGTAGCCAAGTCGCACTTTGCCATCAGGCGTGAACATTTCATCGTAAAAGCCCTCAGTATCGTAATTCTTGAAAGAAAATTGCATGGTGTTGGTAGTGTTTGATTAAATGTTTTTTTTAACGAACAATATAGGGAGAAATCGTGGTATTGGCGTAATTTGCAGTCCATTTTTTTTGTTTGGAGACGCTCATCACAATTGCTTACTACATGACCTGCCACCGTCTTATTGCTATTTTGGGATTCTCCATGCTTTCTTATTCGGGCAAGTCGCAGCACTGGTTGGGGCTTTCGTCGAGTAACTATGCAGGCACCAACGCGCTCTATTTGAACCCTGCCCACGCGGCTGACTCGCGCTTTAAAACCTACGTCAATTTGGTAGGAAACGACTTTTTTATTATTAATAATTACCTCAGCTACGACGCGCCATACTCGTTTTTAGGATTAATTACCAACACGGTTTCCAAAAAATACCGCAGCGAGCGCGGTTTAATCCTCTGGAAAGACAGCTATTATGCCGAAAAGCTAAACGGAAAACCCAAGCATCTACATACAGGCGGCGACCTGCGCGGCCCGTCTATTCAGTATGCCTTCAACCAAAACCGCATGGCCATCGCCCTCACTACGCGCGGCCGATACTTGGCCAGCTTGACCAACGTAACCGAGCCTTTGGCGCGACTTATTCGCTACGGAACCGACCCCAAAGAATTGCAAAATGTACCTTTTACAGGGCAACAAGCCACGCTTTCTACCAACGGATTGGTAGAGTTAGGGGCAACTTTTGGCATGGTGCTGGCCGACAATCAAGAAGATTTCTGGAAAATCGGCGTTACCGTAAAGCGACTGGTGGGGGTGTATAATCTGCACGCCCAAATCCAAAATGCCGACTATTCGGTTTTGGTCGAAACAATTAATCCTGAGCGGGAGTTTATTTTTACCAACCAACTGCAAGGCACCTACGGCTACGCTACCGAAGAAGCATTTTCGCAATTTAAACCCACCCCGCAATGGCTATTTGGTAAGCAGTCGGCGGGTGGTGGCTGGGGCTTGGATGTGGGCGTAGTATATGAATACCGGCCGGAGGTTTATAAGTTCAGACGAGGAGGCCACCAACCCGACCCCAACCAAAACAAATATAAGTTTCGACTTTCGGCAGCCATCACCGACATAGGGGCCGTCAAATACCGCAATCTCAATTACGTGCGCGAGTTTGACGTGAACAAAGACAACAATTCGCCCGTTAGGTTCTCGTACCTACTATTCAACAACATCGGCCTTTTCAACGCGGTAGGTGCCGTAAACAAAACCTTGGAGGTAAGCCCCGATGAAAATGCGCGGCCTTTTACGGTAGGTTTGCCTACTTCAGCCAACGTAAGCGTGGACTACCAGCACAAAAAAAACTGGTACCTCAATGCACTTTGGGTGCAGGGTTTGGGCGGCAGAAAAGCCTTTGACATCAAGCCGCAGTCGGTGCTGGCCGTTACGCCGCGCTACGAAACCCGCTGGCTCGAAGTAGCCACACCCCTGGCCCTGCTGGACAATTACAGCAAGTTGAGCATTGGGCTGGCTGCTCGCTTGGGGCCAATTGTCATTGGCACCGACCACCTCGGCGGCATAATAAACCTCGGCAATCCGCGCGGTTTAGATTTTTACTTTGCACTTTACGCGCCGTTTTTTCACCGCAAACCGCAAGACCCAAACAAATGCTGGGTACAGCCCTACGAAAAACCCGCAAAAAGGCGAAGGTAACGCGATACCGTCTTTGCTGGGAATGTTCAAAATTACCAAATCATTAAATAATATTACCGTATGAATCCCAAGCAATGTGGTTTTGTATTTCCTGCCGAGTGGCACCCACACCGCGCTACGTGGTTGAGTTTTCCGCACACCGAGGCATCGTGGAGCCAAGAAAAACAAGAATTGATGCTCCCCGCCTACCTTGAATTTATCAAAACCATTAGTCAAGGCGAAAAAGTGTGCATCAATGCCCACAATGAATGGGTACAGCAAAGCATTCGATTTCGGCTGTTGGGGGCGGGCGTAGATATGACCCAAATAGAACTGCCACTCCACGCTACCAACGATTCTTGGTGCCGCGACCACGGCCCTGGCTTTTTGATAAACCCTGTTACCAAAGAGCGTTTGGTACTCAATTGGGGCTACAATGCCTGGGGCAATAAATATCCTCCCTACGACCGTGACGATCTGATTCCAGTGGCAATTGCCCATTATTTGGACTTGGCAGTAGTTACGCCGGGGATTATCATGGAGGGTGGTTCGGTTGAATTCAATGGAGCGAGAACGGTACTCACAAGCAGGGCGTGTTTGTTGAACCAAAACCGCAATCCACACCTTAGCCAAGCCCAAATTGAGCAGTATCTTGTTGATTTTTACGGCGTTGAACAGGTACTTTGGGTAGGCGATGGCATCGTGGGCGACGATACCGACGGCCACATTGACGATACGGTACGTTTTGTAAATGTGGACACCGTTTTGACCGTTATTGAAGAAAACAAAGCCGACGACAACTACGCCATTTTGCAAGAAAACCTGCGCGAATTGAAGCAAATGCGGCTTCTGAACGGCAAACAACTCAACATCGTAGAGTTGCCCATGCCGTCGCCCGTGGTGAACGATGGCCTTCGGTTGCCCGCTTCTTATGCCAATTTTTACATCAGCAATGCCGCTGTCATTGTGCCAACCTTTCGTTGTGCCAACGACCAAAAAGCCATGGACATTATCGCTGCGTGCTTCCCCGACCGCCCGACCGTTGGCATAGACTCAACCGAAATAGTGTGGGGGCTGGGAAGTTTTCATTGCCTGAGCCAGCAAGAACCAATGATCTAAAAAGCCTAAAAAATTGCTACTCTTTCATTTATCCCCCGAAACCAGCAATTCTTTTTTTACCTTCTCCGACCACCGCGATTGGGCGGCTTGGTCGAGGCCGTGGTTGGTTTCGGCGTCGTATTGCTGTTGAAGCTGGGCGAGGTCGCGGTAAAATTCAAGATACTGATACTGGATTTCGCTGCTGTAATCGTCGGTCGAAAAAAGCATATTTTGAACCTTTTTTTTAAACCGCTGGCCAATAATCTGGGTAATATCAAAGTGCAACTGCTCGTGCGCCAGTACGTAGTCGTTTTTAGAGTCGGGGCGGCCCCACGAAATGGTCTTATCGAGCCAAACGCTGACACGCACGTGTAACTCTACCACGCGGTTTTTGATGGTTGAACGGGCTTCAAAGCCAAAACTAGTGAAAACTTGCGCCGCCCAACGGCTCAAAATGCTGGGCCGGCCTTTGAAATCGGCCCAAGTGAGCGGGCGGCTGGAGGCATAATGCACAATGGTATCGGCATCTATGTTGGGGGTGTCGTCAAAAATCACCTGCACGCGGCGGGCAAGTTTATCAAAAGTAGCGTTGTTTTGGGTGTACCAGCGTCCAAATTCTTTTAATTGATTTTCCAACGATTGCCGCAGCATTTGTTCCAGCACTTCGTCTTGCTGCACAGGGCGCGTGTAAACATTGGTGCTACTGCCCCCCGTTAGCTCCACGAGTTGGCCATTTTGGTAAGTTTCAAAACGCAACGACAGTGTCAAATCACCATCAATGCGCTTTGCCGAAACAAGGCGTTCATTGAAGTTTAGTTCTTTGATAACCAACGTAACGGCTGTCAGTGAGTCGGTTTGAAAGGGATTGAAATTTCGGTTTAAAAAAACTTGAAAAACCCGCGCGGGGGTATTTTCTAAAGCAGCGATAGTGCGCTCACCTTTTTGATTGAATACCTTACCTACATTGTTATTATTTATCTTGCGGGTGTCTATAACCTCCCCTATAAAAAACCCTTTGGCAGCTACTTTGAGTCGTTCAGGCTTTAATAAAATCGTTTTTATTTGAGCAAAACTAAAAAGCGGCAATGCCAAAAGTAGGAGCAAACTAACTACTACTTTTTTGAGCTTCAACACCAACGCTACTACTTCAATGAGCATCTTAAAACGACTTTTTTTGAATGGCACAAAAGTAAGTATAAAGCCTTGGTTGTCAAGCAAAAATTTGGGTAGCAGTGGTTTTGTTTTAAAAATTCGCGTACCTATTTTATACTTGGTGAGCGTTGCTACCAGCGGCTGGCGCAACATTAACAAGTAATAAAATTTGGGGGTTTGTATATTTTATCGTAATATTGCAATAAAACAATAATTGTAAAAAATGGGTGCAACCAAAACCGAATATTTTACAGAACGACAAAACCAATTGGCAACGCTTGCCAAAGCACTGGGACACCCTGCCCGAATTGCCATTTTGGACTATTTATTGACCGTAGAAACTTGTATTTGTGGCGACATTGTGAACGAATTGCCGTTGGCGCAGCCGACGATTTCACAACATTTAAAAGAACTCAAAAATGCAGGACTCATAAAAGGAAACGTTGAAGGCACGGCAATTTGTTACTGCATTGACGAAAGCGCACTAAACAGTTTACAAAGTTATTTTACCAATATTTCAACTAAAATTCAAAATAAGAAAGCCAATTGCTGTTAATCTAAAAATTTAAGAAAAATGAAAATATTAGAAATCAAAAAACACCTTGAAAATGCCGAAACGGTAAACTTTCAACTCCCGACTGGGGCATTTGTGCCAGCACATTTTCACGTTACAGAAGTTGGTCTTGTTACCAAACATTTTATTGACTGTGGCGGCACAGAACGGTTTGAAAAAGTAGTAAACTTCCAACTTTGGAACGCAAACGACACTGAACATAGATTAAAACCTGAAAAACTTTTGAACATTCTTGCATTGTCAGAACAGAAATTAGGGATTGGCGACTTTGAAATTGAAGTTGAGTACCAAACCGAAACAATTGGAAAATATAACTTGGCTTTTAGCGACAATAATTTTGTGTTAGTGCCCAAGCAAACGAATTGTTTGGCGCAAGACCAATGCGGCATTCCGACAGAAAAACCAAAAACTAATTTGTCAAATTTAGAGTCGCAAATATCTTGCTGCACGCCAAACGGCGGCTGCTGCTAAAAACATATAAAAGAAATACATGAAAAAAATATTGGTGCTTTGCACAGGAAATAGTTGTAGAAGTCAAATCGCCGAAGGTTACTTGCGACATTTTGCAGGCCAAAAGGCAGAAATTTATAGCGCAGGAATTGAAACTCACGGTGTAAATCTGCGGGCAATAGCGACCATGAAAGAAGATGGTATTGACATTTCAAACCATACTTCTAACAACATTGACGAATACCAAGGCATTGATTTTGATTTTGTAATTACAGTTTGCGACAACGCAAAAGAGCGTTGCCCATTGTTTCCAACAAAAGCAAAAAAGTTTCATTACAACTTTCTTGACCCAGCTAAAGCGACAGGAACAGAAGAAGAAATTTTGGAACAGTTTCGTCAAGTTAGATCAATAATAAAAGACTACGCTGAACAATTTGTGGCAAAAAACCTGACAATCTGAAACCAGGAAAAGTACCTACGCACGCACAGCAACTATACCCCGTAAAAATTACGGGAACACTTTAAAAATAAGCCTATAAATTACCCACAGCTTGGTGAATTTGGTTGATTTGTTTGGGTTCAAACACCACGCACGGATAGCCAAACAAGCATTTGTCTTTGATCATTTGGGCTACTTCAACGGGTACTTGCTCTTCCCAGCCAGACTCGCCGCGTTGAATCAACTCAAGCACCCGGTCGGTTGAAATGTGCAGGTTTGTTTCGTTAAAATCCTGAATATCTTGTATTTTGTCGTTTTGTATCAAATACTGAAACAGTGGCTTAAGGTGGTCGGGAAGTTCAAAGTTTTGGCAATTGTAGAGTTTTCCATCTTTGAGCGTTGGATAGACAAACAGCTTGACTTTACGACTAAACAGCGTAGAAAAAGATTCTAAAATACCCCCCGGCAAACTTGCGTAGTAGTCTTCTTCAAAAATATATTGCAAATTGGGAATGCCCAGAATCAACCCAATTTTGAGCCTCGTCAGTTTAGAAAGATAAGCCACCAAGCGGTGGTATTCTTCATAATTGGAAATCATCACGGTTTCGCCGAGCGAGCAAAGAATATCCACGCGGTCTAAAAAATCTTTTTCATCGATGTTTGATTCGCCGCGTGCGCGCAAGTTTTGGAGCGTCAATTCGGCCACCATCACCAATTTGTTGCCGTCCACGTCGGGTTCGGCTTTGAAAGCTTCAAGGCCCGTACGGAGCATGTCCATGTGTACGTTGGCAATGGGGCGAAGCCGCCCGCGCAAGAGCAAAATATTTTTTTTGTAAAGTGCCTCCGAGGGTTGCAACACGTTGCCGTTTGGAGCAAACATGGCTATTTCGGTAAAATTGTGTTTTACCAAGTAGAGGCTCATGAGGCGGTTGTCCACGTGGGCAAAATCGAAGCCTTGCAGCCGAATCATGTCTATTTGGATGCGGTCGGTACCGAGGTCATCGAGCAGCGAAAGGAGCAAAGTTTCGGGCGATTTGTGGTAGTAAAAGCAGCCATACATCAAGTTTACGCCAATCACGCCTAGGGCTTGTTGCTGCAATCCACTGTCGTTGTCGAGCATTTTGACGTGGATAATCACCTCGTTGTAGGCTGCCAGCGGCTCAAGCTGAAACCGCAGGCCAATCCAGCCGTGGGCCTCATTGGTTTTTTGGTAGTTGAGTGCAACCACGGTATTGGCAAAAGCAAAAAACAGCGTATTGGCACCGCGCTGCCCCGAAAGGCGCATTTCGCAGAGGTCGTATTCGTGCTTTAACATTTTGCTCAACCGCGACTCTACCACGTAGCGACCACCCGGCTCGGGGCCGTATATTTCGTCGCTGAAAGTCATGTCGTAGGCCGACATCGTTTTGGCAATGGTACCCGATGCGCCTCCGGCCTTAAAAAACTGCGCGGCGGTGTCTTGTCCTGCGCCGATTTCGGCAAAAGAGCCATAAATACGCGAATCGAGATTGATACGCAAGGCTTTTTGTTTGCTGCCAAGCTGCTTGTCGTGCTTCACTATTCCGTTACTGATAGCCATAATGCGGTTAATGCGTTGGTATAAAAGAGCTTACAATTTTTGTGCCAGCGTTTTGGGTTTTCAGGGCAGCGGCCAGCTCGTGGGCGTGGCAAATGATGACCTGCGAAACGCCGTTTTGGAGGGCATCAAAGGCGTTGTCTAATTTTGGAACCATGCCTTTGTTGATAACACCTTTGGCCTTAAAAGCGGCGTAGCTTTGGGGAGTTAGGTGTGCAATGACCGAGTTGTCGTCGTCAGGATTGGACAAAACGCCTTTTTTCTCAAAACAATAGGTCAAATTTACGTCAAAATGGGCAGACAATGCCACTGCTACTGCCGAAGCCATGGTGTCGGCGTTGGTGTTGAGCATGCTGCCTTTTTGTATTTCAAACGTAAGCGGCGCAATAACAGGCACCAAACCGTTGTCCAAAAAAAGCCGAAACTTGCCACTTGCTACTTCGGCCACGTCGCCCACAAAACCGTAGTCTATGGCACCTACGGGGCGTTTTTGGGCGCGTATTGCGCCCGCGTCGGCTCCCGTGAGGCCGAGGGCATTGCAACCGAGCGATTGGAGCAGGCCCACTATTTTTTTATTAACTAGCCCGCCATATACCATCGTTACTACGTCAAGCATTGCTTGGTCGGTAATGCGCCTACCGTCTATCATTTGCGTAGTTACGCCCAGTTTGGCGGCCACTTCGGTCGCAATTTTACCGCCACCGTGTACTAATATTTTTGGGGCATCTAAGTGCGCAAAAGCGGCCAAAAACCGCTGCAAAGCGTCGGGGTTGTCCACTACATTTCCCCCTATTTTGACAATATAAAGTGTCGGTTTTCTCATTGGGGTTGTTGCATTTCTGCGCGTATTTGTTGGTATTTTCTGACGGTTGCTTGTAATGTTTCGGTGTATTGAAATTCAAAATAAGCGTCTAATTCTTGGTAAAATTGTACGCGATTTTCGACGTAAAAACGACTTTTTGGGGTGTGTAGGTTGCTCAAACCACCCCGATGCCGCCGATAAACACCCCTTATTTCGGGCGAATAGTGCAACTTGCCGTGTGCCGCAGCCAAGATAAAAATACCCAAGTCGCCGCCTGCCATGCGCTTAAACCAGTCGGGAAAGCCCTGCCGAAAAACATTCCTAAAAAGGGTACTGCACGTAGGCACAAACCAATCGTCTTTGAACAAACTCACCAAGTATTCGTATTCGGGCAAATCACCATTAAAAGGGTGCGAGGGGCTGCCGTCTTCGTATTGCACTTGTACATTGTGATAGCTCAAGGCCACATCTAACTGGCTATCAAGCAAATCTACTTGTTTTTGGAGCTTCAAGGGGTCGGTCCAGTAGTCGTCGCCTTCGCAGAGGGCAATGTAGGGTGCTTGGCATTGTTCAAACAAAAACAACACGTTGTTTTTGCCGCCCAACTCGCGCGGGCTTTGCGGGCCAAGGTTAGTAGGATGCAAAAAAGCCCTAATTTGCTGTGGATATTGTCGTGCGTATGCTTCTACTACGCGGGCGGTGTCGTCGGTAGAGCCGTCGTCGCCAATAACCAGGTCAAAGTCAAAGTTGGTTTTCTGGGCCAGGCAGCTTTCGATGGTTTTGCCCACAAAAGCGGCGTGGTTGAAAGTTGGAATCAGGATATTGACGCGCGGGTTGGGTTTCATGACGGTTTTTTTTTTAGTCTTTCCAAACGGCATAGCCAAAACCAGCCGCGCCAAATCCGTTGCCGTTGTAGAGCAAGTATTTTTTGTGGTTGTGGTGGTAGCAGTGGGCGTAGTTAATCATGTCGTAATCAAAATCGGCGGGATTTTCAGATTTGCCGATGCCCACCAAATCGTCTTTGCGCGTCCAGTTTACGCCGTCTATCGACTCGGCGTAGCCCAAGCGGTAGCTTTGGTTGCGGTCGGTGCGGTAGTCGCGGGTGTGCCTGTATGAGTAGTGCATTTTAAAAATTCCGTCTTCGTGCAGCACGCTCGGGCGGCCTACGGCGTGCAAAAAATCGTCGTAGTCAATGGCCACCGACTTGGTTTGCCAGTGAATACCGTCGGGGCTTTCGGCGTATTTGCAACAATAAAAAGGCTCGGGGTAGCCGTGGATATACTCACATTTGTCGGCGGCAATGTGCCACATCCGCCACAGGTTGGCTGCTGGGTCGAAGAAAACCGACGGTTGGGCCGCCCAAATGGGGTTGATAAGCGACCTGTCCATGATAGGCCCGCGAAACATTTTCTGATACGTCAGCCCGCCGTCGGTACTCGAAGCCAGCCCCATAGAGAGCCGATACGAATTGTGCGAACGGTTCCAGCCTGTGTAGTAGAGCCAAATTTCGCCATTGGGACGATTCACGAACCACGATGGCATGGCGCCTGTTTCGTCGTATTCGCCCGGGCCACCCAGCTCTAAAACGGAGCTTTGATGAATGTTAATTATTTTGGCGGGATTGTCGTAGTCCACATCAATAAAAGTGGGCCGCGACTGCCCGCTGGTATCTCTTGACGAAAAGTAAACCCGCAGAAAGTCGGCCATTGGGTACGCAAAAGGTACTTGGGCGTGGCTTTGTGAGTGTGCCAATGACCCGTCGGGCTTATAAACCAGTCCTTTTTTTTGCCACATATCTAATCAATTTTGAATGAATGAGTTTTGAATGAGTGCATACAATGGGTACTTTTTGACCGCTCACTTTTTCCAACGTTGGGGTACATCTGGCACGGCTTGGGCAATACGTCGGCAAGTTTCGGGAGTTAGAACACCCGCAATTTGGCCCAACTGCTTTGCCTGTGCCGTATTTCGCACACCCGCAATTACAAATTTTACGTTTGGATTTGACAAACAAAAACGAATGGCTGCCTGCGAAATATTGCCTATTTCTTCTTTCAAGAATCGCAATTTTCGCACACTTTCTAAGAGCCATTGTGCGTCGTCGGGGTTCATGTGGTGGCGGTATTCGTCGGGCCTAAAAACGGGGTTTGTGTCAAGGTATTTGTCGTTCAAAAAACCTGAAGCCAATGGTACGCGGGCAATAAACTGGTAATTAGTGAAGGCTTTGTGGGCAAACAAAACGGTTTCGGCGCGTCGGTCGAGGCAATTATAAACGGCTTCTATCCAAGTGCCAAAACCTGCCTCTACTACTCGTTTTGCGCCATAAACCGACTTGCTGCTCACGCCGTAGGTTTTTATTTTCCCTGTTTCTACCAATTTTTCAAACGGCGTTGTGTCGTAGTTTTGCCAATCAAAATGGTCGGGCGGGGAGTGCAGCAGCAGCACATCGAGGTAGTCGGTTTGCAGGCGTTTAAGCGAGGCCTCAACGGCCTGCGTCAGCCACAACGTCGAAAAATCTTGGCCTGTTTCGCGGTTGCCAAACTTGGTGCAGATTTGCACGTTTTGGCGCGGTACATGGCGCAGTACTTTGCCCAAAAAAACCTCCGATTGCCCTTGTCCATAGACATCGGCTGTGTCAAAAAACCGAAGCCCTGCATCGAGTGCCGTCGTTAGGGTGGCACTTGCGTCGGCTTCCGAAATATGGCCCCAGCCCGTGGGTTTGCCGTTTACCACGTTTGCCCCGCCAAGTTGCCAAGTGCCTACCCCAATCGAAGCCATTGCTATTGGGCGTTTTTGTTGGCTCTGATTTGCCAATTATCGGCAAAATCTTTATTGGGCATATTCAGCGTTACATCTACTTCTGAGGGTTTGGCGCCTACGACATACTCCATGACATAAAAACCGCCCCCAAATATCCAGTGAATGCCAAATTGTTGGGCGTTGGTAGGTACATCTTCAAAGGGCACCTCGGCCCTAAAAAGCGGGTTGGCTTGCAGGAGCGTTTGCCAAGTAGGCTGGCTGCGCAACCACGGGGCCACCGACTCGTCGCCTACCACTACTTTGCCGCCTACTTTCACCACGCGGGTCAATTCGTCGAAAGCCCGTTTGCGCTCCGAAAAAGTATTGATGCCCCCAAAATGAAAAACTGCGTCGAATACCCCGTTGGCAAAGGGCAAGTACGAGCCATTTCCCAGAAAAAAGTCTATTTGCACGTCGTCGCGTTGCAGTTTTTCTTTGGCCAAGGCCAGCATATTGGGCGATAAATCTGAGAGAACAGCGTGGCCATTGGGGGCAATTTGCTCAATAATAAGTGCCGAGTCCTTGCCCGTTCCTGCGCCTACTTCCAGCACTGTCATGCCTGGCTTGAGGTTCATTAGGCCAATCATAAAATCGCGGGTAGCGGCTTCGTTGCTGTGGTTGAGGGTTTCAAAAACCCACGAAACCCCACGGTCGTAGCGTTGAAAGGCTTGGTCGTAGAGGTGTTGTTCGCGGGCATCTTCGGGTAGCAACTCTTTGGGATACACCAGATTTACGATGCCACTCTCCAAAATTTCGTAGGTGCAGTCGCCACCCTCGGCTACCAGTGTTTTGCCGTCGTTTGCGAGCGTGAGCGGTAGATTGTTTTTGGGACAGCGCAGCGATTCAAGAAAATTCATAAGCAAAACGATTATTGTTTTTTTTAACAAAGCCCAACACCCAATCAGAAATAACGTTATTTTTGTAGAGGTGAGCTATTAAAGAAATTGAAATTGGCAAAACCAAAGCCAGTGGCTGGCGGCAAAGGTACGCAATCGCCCGTTATTCGCTGATTTTTTTCGATTCAAAATTATCATTCATGCTCCACAAAACGCGCGGCATTGCCCTTAGTTATCTTCGTTATAGAGAAACTTCTATTATTGTCAAGATTTATACCGAAGAGTTTGGCCTCCAAAACTACATTGTCAATGGCGTGCGGTCTGCCAAGTCTAAGACCAACCGCATTGCGTTTTTTCAGCCTTTGACGCTCCTATATTTGGTGGTTTATCACAAAAATAAAGCGCAAACCCTGCACCGGTTGTCAGAGGTAAAATGCAGTTTGCCCTTCAAAAGTTTGCCCTTTGATTTTGTCAAATCCAGCATGGCTTTGTTTGTTACCGAAATTTTGGTGAAAACCCTCCAAGAAGAACAAAAAGACGAGCCATTGTTTGCATTTTTGAGCGACTCGATACAGTATCTCGAAGTTGCCGAACAGCATTTTGAAAATTTCCACCTGCGTTTTTTGGGCAAATTGGCCGCTTTTCTGGGCTTCGGTGCCGACCACGTTTCTGAAATAGAAACGCAACTTACTCATTATCAATACCCTTACGTTTTTGACGATGCCACCCGCGCGGCTTTGCAGGTGTTTGTGTTGGCTCCCTACGATTACCCCCATTCACTCGACCGCGCCCGCCGCAGCCAACTACTAAACGCACTGCTATTTTTTTACAAAATACACTTAGAAGGCTTGGGCGAAATCAGGTCATTGGAAGTGCTGCGCGAGTTGATGAAATAGATAAATTGGTGGGTTTGCCAAGATTTTTTACCGCTTCAACTGCGCAGCTTGATTGATCAAAATCGTTAGTCCAGTGCTATTGGCCCATTCTTTGCGAAGTGCACCTGCCGTGAGGCCCAGCGGGTGGCTGCCGAGCGCAAAATCCACGTCGCCGTCGTGGTCTAAGTCGGCGGCATCGAGCGATAGCCACCGTCCTGAGCGGCCAATCGGAATGGTGTAAGGCTTGAAGATACCGTTGTCGTTTGAGAAATAAAGCAAGTTGGCTTCGGGCGTTTGGGCGGGGTTGTCATAAAACGCAATGGCCGTTAGGTCGAGGTCGCCGTCCATGTCCACATCGCGGGGTAGCACTTTATAGGCGCCATTCATGGCATAAAATAGGGTTTGCTTAAAGGTATTTTTGCCTTTATTTTCAAACACATACACGCCGTGATAAGGCTTAAAAACGGTCGAGTAGTCGGCGTTGTCGCCGCAAGTATAGACAATGTCGAGCTGTCCGTCGGCGTTTAAATCGGCCAAATCGAAATAGCTCGACCCGTAAACGGGCGGAAAACGGAGCAGTATTTTTTCTTCAAATGCCAGTTTGCCTTTGTTGATATACAGCGCAATGCGCTCATCTGCCTGCGAGAAAAGCGTAATAATATCGAGCAGGCCATCTTGGTTCCAGTCGGTTAAAATGCTCTTCACTGCGCCAGGCGTAGCTGTCAAAATGGTTTCGGCATATTTTCCGTTTTGTTTTTTCCAAACCGACAGTTTGCCCTCAATCACGCCAAACTCGCTGGTGAGTAGTTCGGGTATTTTATCGTTGTCTAAATCGGCTTCGAGCGTTTGGGTGGGGCGGTATAGTTGTGTAAGTAGCAGATTAGAAGCTCCTTTGTTGTCCAAATCTACCACTTGGGCGTAGCCGTTTTTTTGGAAAGTAACTTTCACTGTTTCGCCAATATAGGTAACGAGCAAACGGCGGTGGGCTTTCTCTAAAAACTGCAAATCGCTCACGGCGGGCTGGTCGCCAAACCGTTGTTTGGGGTTTCCGGCTGCGTCCACGGCCCACACCACGCGGTTTACCTCGTCGGCGGCATAAACGAGTTGGTTGAGCGGGTCTATTTTAACACAAGTAACGTTGGGCAGTTGTTGAGAGGGCAATTTGACGGTGCGCACTTCAAACAAACTCAGTATTGAAGCAGGTGGGTTGGCCACGGGCGCAGACACGAGTTGTTCGGGCGATTTGGCCAAATAGTACGCCTTTATTTTTTCCCAGTCGGCCACCGACACCAACGCCTGGGTGGGTTTGTAGCGGAGGTCGTTGGTGCTAAGTTCGCGCACATTGAGTTTGGCCTTCAGGTCTTCCTCGCGGCCCATGCGCAGTGCCATGTAAGGTAGCACGTCGTTTTGCCAAGTAGAGCGAGGGAGCAGGGCGGGGTCGGCGTACTGGTGGCAGCCGCCGCAGTGCTGCTGGGCCAACGGTGCATACTGCTCTACCTCTTGCGACGACTGGGTACATTGTTGGAACAAGGCAAAGACAACCAAAAACAAAAGCCAAAAACGTGAAATCATAGATGCAGTTTTAGGCCAAGCTCAGTGCTAATATTTCTTGCACTACGGCGGGCGTTACGTCTTTGCGCTCGCCCAATACTACGTTGCGGGTTGTGAACTTATCCACAATCTTGGTTACTGTTTCGGCGGTTACGCCGTAGGTTTTGGCTTTGGTCGAAATCCCCAGCGACTCGTAGAATTCGGTGGTTTTTTCGATGGCTGCGTCCACAATTTCATCATTTGTGCCGCTCAAATTCCAAACCCGCTGGCCGTACTGGAGCAGTTTTTCAAATTTGTTTTCACGTTTTACTTTCAAAAGATGAGGCAGCACCGCCGCCAACGTGCTGCCGTGCGTAATGCCATGATAGGCAGTGAGCTGATGGCCTATTCCGTGGCTTGTCCAGTCTTCGGGTACTCCCGACTTGATGATGCCATTGAGGGCCATCGTGGCAGCCCACATTACATTGGCGCGGCTGTCGTAGTCGCTTAGGTTGGCGAGGGTTTTTGGGGCTTCTTCGCGGAGCGTTATCAAAATACCCTCGGCCATTCGGTCTTGCACGGGGGCATTGACGGGGTAGGTCATGTACTGCTCCATGACGTGCGAAAATATGTCGGCGATGCCGTTGGCAATTTGCTCGTACGAAAGTGAGCGCGTAGTTTCGGGGTCAAGAATAGAAAACACGGGAAAAAGCAGCGGGTTGCCCATGCTTTGTTTTTCTTGGGTTTCTTTACGGCTGATTACGGCGTAATAGTTCATTTCCGAACCCGTGGCGGGTAGCGTCAAAACCGCGCCCAAAGGCACTGACTGCGTAATTTTGGCCTTGCCAGTCAATAAATCCCAGGGGTCGTTGCCCGAAAACGGAATGGCGGCAGCCATGAATTTGACACCATCGAGCACCGATCCACCACCCACGGCCAGCAAAAAATCAACTTGCTCGGCTCGAGCCAGTGCCACACCTTTCATGAGCGTACTGTATTGCGGATTGGCCTCAACTCCGCCAAACTCCACCACTTGGTGTTTTGCTAATTGCGTTTGAACTTGCTCATAAACGCCATTTTTGAAAATACTACCACCGCCATAAACCAGCATTACTTTGGCATCGGCAGGAATTTCTTTGCTCAGTTGGAGTATTTGGCCCTTGCCAAAAATTAGGCGCGTGGGGTTGTAGAATACGAAGTTGTTCATGTGTAAATTCGGTTTTCTAATACAACTAATTTTTTTGTGGTTTCGTTTGCATAAACTTGTCATTGACCATGGTTTTGACATTTGTAAACTTTTTACCTGCTTTTTTACGTTTTCATTCGACGAGTTCATATCACCTCCCGAATGAAGCATACATTTTTAGGTTTATTGTGCATTTTTTCTATTGCACTTACTTCTTGCAACACACAATCCGAAAAAATTCCCGTTTCGGTACAACGCTTAGAAAATGAAATTTTTGCCGCTCAGTCGCCCGCCGATGTGGCCAAATTATTGGCAAAATATCCGTTCTTAAAAGACTATTTTGGGCTTCCCAAAGACAGTACAGATTCGCTCATTACCAGTCAGTTGTATGCCAATGTGCGCAACGTAAGTTTGCAGAAATTTAAGCAAGAGCTGCAAGTGCATTTTGGATTATTGACCAATATTCAAAGCCAACTGGGACAGGCTTTTGGCGAAATTAAAGGGCATTATCCCAACTTCAAAGCACCCAAAGTTTATACGGCCATCACGGGCTTCATGGGCAGCGACTTGTACGTTACTGACAGCCTGATTGTGATTGGCTTGGACTATTTTGGCGGCCCCAAGGCCACCTATCGCCCACAATTGTACGACTACCAATTGCGCTGCTACCAGCAAGAATACATCGTACCAGCGATTTTGTTTTTTATGGCCAAAAGCTACAATAAATCTGACCCCGCCGACCAAACGCTGCTTTCGGAGATGATTTGGTACGGCAAAGGGTACGAGTTTGTGAAGCACGCCGCCCCGCAAATGCCCGACAGCCTCATTATTGGATATTCTGAACAACAATTGACCGATGTGTATGCGTCGCAGCAGGACGTTTGGGCTTATTTTTTAGACAGAAAACTGCTCTACCAAACCAAAGAAGAGCAAAAGCAAAGGTTTTTGGCCGAGCGTCCAGCTACGGTCGAAATCAGTCAGTTTTGCCCTGGCGGCGTAGCGCGCTGGTTGGGCTGGCGGCTGGTAGGTAGGTATTTGGCCGAAAATCCGTCGGTTAAGTTTGTTGATTTGATGAACAATGCTGATGCACGGCAGGTTTTTGAGGGAGCAAGATACAAAGGACAAAAAGAAGAAAATTAAGCATTATGGCAAAAGGATTTAGAAATGTAAGTGAGGAAGTTTTACCGAGCGATAAGCGTAAATTGAGCGGAGAGGGCATTAAAAAAGCCGCTAAGATATTCCAATTTATGAGGCCCTACCGCGCCTATTTTATTGTCGGGTGCGTATTTTTGGTGCTTTCTACGGTTACGTCGCTGGCCTTCCCGAAGTTCATTGGTTTGATTGTAGAAATAGTTGAGAAAAAATCAACCGCCCAATTTGACATCAACCAAGTGGCTGTGGGGCTGTTTGGCGTGCTGTTGTTGCAAGGGCTTTTTTCTTTTTTTAGAATATACCTTTTTTCGCGCGTCAGCGAGCTGGCTATGGCCGATGTGCGCCGCAAGGTGTACGGCAAAATCATCACTTTGCCCGTGCATTTTTTTGAACAACGCCGCGTGGGCGAGCTCACCAGTCGCATTTCATCAGACATAACGCAGATGCAAGATATTCTGTCGTTTACGCTGGCTGAGTTTTTTCGGCAAATTGCCACGCTGACCATTGGCACAGCCTTGATTTGGTACACCTCTTGGAAACTGACCATTTTTATGCTGGCCACGTTTCCAGTGTTGATTATTGCGGCTATTATTTTTGGCCGCTATATTCGGGTTTTGTCCAAAAAAGTCCAAGATGCCCTGGCCGAAACCAACGTAATTGTGGAAGAAACGCTGCAATCGGTCAATGTCGTAAAAGCCTTTACCAACGAGCCGCTCGAAGTCAATCGTTACGGCAATGCCCTCGACAAAGTAGTGGCCAACGCCCTCAAAGCGGCCACGTTTCGGGGCGGCTTTGTGTCGTTTATTATTTTCGCGCTTTTTGGGGGTATCGTGGGCGTGGTTTGGTACGGTGCAGGCTTGGTGCAGCAGGGCGAAATGTCAATTGCCGACTTGATTACTTTCGTGCTTTATACCACTTTCATTGGCGGGGCAGTGGGTGGCATGGGCGACATTTACGCCCAAATTCAAAAAACCATCGGGGCTTCGGAGCGTTTGTTAGAAATTTTGAACGAAAAATCGGAAGTAGAACTCGACCAGCAAGTGCCAAAACTACCCATGGAAGGAGCCATTTCGTTTGAAAACGTGCAATTTACGTATCCCTCACGGCTTGACATGCCCATTTTAAAGGGTATTTCGTTGGGCGTAGCGGCGGGGCAGAAAATCGCTTTGGTGGGCTACAGCGGCGCGGGCAAATCTACGATTGTGCAATTGTTGATGCGCTATCACCAGCCCACTGGCGGGCGAATCTTGGTGGACGGCAGCGACATTCAGACGCTCAACATTACGGCCTATCGGCGGCACATTGCGGTAGTGCCGCAAGAAGTGATGCTCTTTGGAGGTACTATTTACGAAAACATCAGCTACGGCCAGCCCAATGCCACGGCCGCCCAGATAACCGAAGCCGCCCGCAAAGCCAACGCACTTGACTTCATTGAGTCGTTTCCAGAAGGTTTTCAGACCATGGTGGGCGAGCGCGGCGTTAAGCTGTCGGGCGGGCAGCGGCAGCGCGTGGCCATTGCAAGGGCCATTTTGAAAGACCCCAAAATTTTGATTCTCGACGAAGCTACTTCTTCGCTCGATGCCGCATCAGAGCGGCTGGTGCAGGAAGCCTTAGACCGCCTCATGGAAAACCGCACCACCATCATCATTGCCCACCGCCTGGCCACGGTCAGAAATGTGGACTGCATTTATGTCTTGAAAGACGGCAGCATCACTGAGTCGGGCACTCACGAGCAATTGGCCGAGCGCGAAGGTGGATTGTACGCAGGTTTGGTTAAATTGCAGTTTGAAACCGAACCTCCACTAATTTCTAACTAAAAATCAATATGTTTAGCCTCCTCATTCGTCTGGTAGTCAGCACTATAGTAGTGATTGGTGCCAGCAAACTCTTAAAGGGCTTCCACGTGGACAATACCCAAACGGCAGTGATTGCGGCCATTGTGCTGGGGTTGCTCAACACTTTTTTGAAGCCCGTATTGCAGCTTTTATCTATTCCTATTACGCTCCTTACGCTGGGGTTGTTTTATTTGGTTATCAATGTGGCCATGGTTTATTTGGCGGCCTATTTGGTAAATGGTTTTAGCGTAGATGGTTTCTTGACCGCCCTCATTTTTAGCTTTGCACTCTCGGTGGCGCATTGGGTAGTAGGCTGGTTTTTAGACTAATTTTTTTTGCGCGCTTCACGGATTTGTAGCCGCTGTTTACTTCCTTTTTTTATTAGAAAATGGCTAATCTTTGGGGCCAACTTCGAAAAAAAATTGCCAAGTTTACCCAAAAATTCGCATCACGCCCGCATTATTGAGAGAGGATATTAATTTGACCAAATTGCGTTAAAAAAGAAATTTGCGCTTGTTGATACGGCAAGCATTACCGACGCACAAATCTTATAACCAATGTTATACTTTCTATTTTTTTTGGCGGGTTTGGCCGCTTACGGGTTTTATACTTACAATGCGTTGATTGGTAAGCTCTTTAAACCTGCCCCAAACTACCCCGACCCAGGGCAAGTCTTGGCAGATAAAAAAATAATAATTTGCACCGGCGACAGCATCACGCACGGCAACATGAGCTACGACTGGGTGTCTGATTTATCCAAACAAAATCCTGATTTTCAGTTTTTTAATGCAGGTATCAACGCCGATTTGAGCTGTACTTTAAGGCGGCGGCTTGATGACGTAATTGCCCTAAAACCCAACCACGTAAACCTTTTGATTGGCACCAACGACGTGAATTTTGCACTGGGTCGGCAGAAAAATTACTATAATCTCAAAAAAGTGCTACCCACCGATGCACCTTCGTTGGAGAGTTATGCGCAAAATCTAAAAGCCATGGTAGAACGCCTTCAAAACGAAACTGCGGCCAGTATCAGCGTGATGTCGCTGCCCGTAATGAGCGAAGACTTGAACCACCCCGCCAACCAAACCGCCGGCCAATACAGTGCAGCCATAAAAAAAATAGCCGAAGAAACAGGGATAATTTATCTGCCGCTGCGCGAAATCCAGCAGGCATTTTTGGCCAAGTCGGGTGCGGTGTCTAAGACCCGTTTTGAAGATTCCGACTGGCTCATTCGCAAGTCGGCGCTGGCGCATTACGTGTTTGGCACCAACTGGGACAATATCACGCGCACCCACGGCAACCAACTCACCTTCGACAATTTGCACTTCAACTCCGTGGGTGCGGGCATGATGAGGACGTTGTTGGGAGCGGCTTTGGGGCGTATTTTTCACAATAACGCGTCGCAAACTGACTCTTTCAAATAGACCAACTATTGTATTCAATATTGACGCATTAAACGCATGAAAGTTTGTATCATCGGCGCGGGTTCTTCGGGGATTACCGCTGCCAAAAACTTGAAAGAAAACGGAATAGCGTTCGATTGCTTTGAGAAAGGCTCTAATATTGGCGGCAATTGGCGCTACAACAACGACAACGGAATGTCGTCAGCGTATCGGTCGTTGCACATCAACACCAACCGCGTGGTAATGGCCTACTCCGATTTTCCGATGCCCAGCGAATACCCCATGTTTCCGCACCACAGCCATATTATCAAGTATTTTGAAAACTACGTTGACCATTTTGGGGTGCGCGCTGATATTCAATTTAACACCGAAGTACTGACCGTAACGCGCAACGCCGACGACAGTTATCACGTCAAGACCGATAAGGGCGAAGGCAATTACCGCGCGGTGTTGATTTGCAACGGCCACCACTGGAACGCGCGCTTTCCCGAGCCAGCTTTTTCTGGTGTTTTTACGGGGGAGGTGCTTCATTCGCATTATTACCGCGAACCCGAGCAAATTTATAAGAAAGATGTGTTGGTGGTGGGTATTGGCAACTCAGCCGTGGATATTGCCTGCGAAGCGGCGCGCCAATGTACTGGCAATAAAGTGGTTGTGTCGAGCCGTAGTGGGGCGTATATTGTGCCAAACTGGATTTGGAGTATGCCTTTCGACAACCTCGCCAGCCCCCTTATGGCCAAGCTACCGCTGAGTTTGCAGCGGATTTTGCTCAAAATGGGGCTGTGGCTGGCGCGGGGCAACCAAGAAGATTACGGTGTGCCGCAGCCCAAACGTCCGCCGCTCTCCGAGCACCCCACGCTTTCGCAAGATTTACTGAACCTAAGCGGGCGCGGCCTAATTAAGTTCAAGCCTAATATCAAAGAACTAAAAGGCAAAACGGTAGTGTTTGAAGATGGTACGACGCAAGATTTTGACCAGATTGTGTATGCCACAGGCTACAAAGTAACGTTCCCATTTTTGAAAGATCAGACTTTTCAAGTAGAGCACTCCAATGATTTTAGGCTTTACAAAAAGGTAATTCACCCCGACTGGCCCAATCTATTTTTTGTGGCCTTGGTACAACCGTTGGGGGCTATTATGCCGCTGGCCGAGGTACAAAGCAAGTGGATAGCCCGCTTGCTAACTGGCCAAACCAAGCTCCCCAACGCCGATAAAATGCGCCGCGACATTGAAAAAGACCGCCAAACCATGCAAAAACGCTACAAAAATTCGCCCCGACACACGCTGCAAGTAGATTTTCACCCCTACAAAGAGAGCATTGAGAAGGAAATGACGCGCAGGTAATGCAGCAAAAAAAACGACAGAAAGTTGGCTTTTTTGTATCTTTGTACTTCAATCTAAAACAGGCCAAAATGGGCAAAGAAACTTTCTCCGTACTGACTTCGAGCGCCGTGCCGCTCAACATCGAAAACGTGGACACCGACCAGATTATTCCAGCGCGTTTTTTGAAAGCCACCACCCGCGCAGGTTTTGGCGAAAATCTTTTTCGGGATTGGCGTTTTACAGACGGCGATGCCACCAAACCCAGAACCGACTTCGTGCTAAACAACCCCACTTATACGGGCGAAATTTTGGTAGCAGGCAAAAATTTTGGCTGTGGCAGCAGCCGCGAACACGCCGCTTGGGCCATTCACGATTATGGCTTTCGGGTGGTGATTTCGAGCTTTTTTGCCGATATTTTCAAAAACAACGCACTCAACAATTTTGTGTTGCCCGCCCAAGTTTCCGACGATTTTTTGGCCGAAATTTTTCAACTTATTGAAAAACAACACGATACGCTCATAAAAATTGATTTAATTTCCCAAACCATCACCTTGGCCAACGGCGTGGCCACCTCGTTTGAGATAAATCCTTACAAAAAACAATGTATGATAAATGGCTACGATGACATTGATTATTTATTGAGCTTAAAAGAAGAAATCCAGGCTTTTGAGGCCGCCCAATAAACAGTTCGGGGTTCTTCTTTTGCGGACAGCTGTAACGAGAAAAAGCAACGTGCTTATACTATCCCAAACGCCAGCTTGGGCGGCGGCCAGTGAGTTTTGGCCATTCGCGACGGAGCCGAATTTGCTTGGTTTTGGGTTTTGCCAAACTCTCCAACTGCCTCACAATCAACCAATGGCTTTCGTCATGCCAACTACGAAAAAACGCTCCCGTGGGCTCGTGTTGGGGCAGGTAATTCATCAAAACCGACAAATCAAACTGTGCCGCCCCAATGCCTGCGCCCGCGCGCTGGGCATCTACAGCGTTGCAGGCTTGTTCAAAATGCGCGGGAACCATCAAAGCAGGCTTGCCCAAATACATGGCTTCGCACACCGACTCAAAGCCAGCCGTAGTTACCAAAGCGCGGCAATTGGCCATCATTTTCAAGAATTTTTCGCCATTTAATTTATGAAAAGTAAGCGTTGGGTCTATTTCTTGTTCATCGGTGGTGGCTGCGCTATTGTCCCAAAAACAATGTAGTTTTATGTCAGGATTTTGGGCGTGCCAATCTTCGATTTGAGCTACCAAATGGGGATAATTGACATAAACCAACAAATAATCTTGCTCCGAAACCGTCAGACACTTGATTTCTTGGCGCAAGAGTGGCGGCACTACAAAAACCCGTCGCTGTGGCTCGTGGGGCATAGACCGAAACGACAATGCCAATAATTTTTGTGCGCCAAAAGCCGTAAGGTGGGTATTGAGTTTGAGCAACCATCGGTTGAACCAACTACGGGGCGGGAATTGAAAATCTGAGTGAAGAAACAAATAATGGTGGCCTATGCAGGCAATCGGCACCGAAGGCCGATACAACAAGCTGTACAGTCCGCCCAAAACTTCATAAAAATTCACAATTACGTCGGGTTGGCATTGCCGCACGGCAGTGTCTATCTGACGAAGACTGCCGCCGTATTGCGTTGCGCGGCACAAATGATAGCCCAACGTTTGTAAAAAATCTACTTGGCCTGTCTGGTCAAGCACCAAACTGGGGCTGCGAAAAGTACGTACAGGAGCTTTGACCTGTTCATAAAAAAAGGCGGGAATCTGCCGTTCGTTGGCAGTACCTACCAACACCTCCACCAGCTCGTGGCCCGCCTCGCGCAGCAATTGACCCATCGAAATGGCCTGTGTCAAATGTCCGCGTCCTTCGCCTTGTACCAAAAATAAGAATTTCACTTTATGGAGATTTTTGGTGTTTAAACTATCCTACAAGCCGTTCTTTCCTTTCAAAAAATGTCGAAACCGTGGGTTCTTGGGCCTGATTCAAGTCCGATTCGTTGTAATAAAGCAAGCTCCAATTTCCGTCGTAGTCTTCTACGAGTGCAGTCAATGACTCCACCCAGTCGCCCGAATTCATGTAGATAATACCGTCAATATTTCGAATAGCGGGTTGGTGAATATGCCCGCAAATGATGCCGTCGCACTCGCGCGAGCGGGCCAACCCGGTGAGTTTTTCTTCAAAATCAGAAATATAACTAACCGCCGCTTTGACGCGCTGCTTAATAAGCTGCGACAGCGAATAATAAGGCAGGCCACGTTGGGTGCGGTAGCTGTTGTACAACTTATTGATCCAAAGCAAAAAAGTATAGCCTACGTCGCCCAGATAGGCCAGCCATTTGAGGTGCGTCGTAATGCTATCGAAAACATCGCCGTGGGTAACATAAAAACGCTTTTCGTTAGATTTGAGGACGTAATCTTTTCGGATTTGGAACTGTTTGCCAAGTTTTAGAGGCAATATTTGGTCCAAAAAGTCGTCGTGATTGCCCCGTAGATAAATCACTTTGGTGCCGAAGTCGTCCATCATTTTTAGTACGGTCTTAAAAAAAGCGGTGTGCTTTTTCTTCCAGCTGCCGTATTTTTTGAGCTGCCAACCGTCAATGATGTCGCCGTTCAAGATGAGCTTGCGGCATTTGTACTGTTTCAAGAAATTGGTTACTTCTCGCGCTTTGGCGCCTTCGGTGCCAAGGTGGAGGTCAGAGATGACAATTGTTCGAAAATGTGTGCCGTGTTTCATGGTCACAAAAAAAGCCAACTACTATTACTTGACTGTGTCCAAAACATTATGTTTTTGCTAATTTTTTTTTCATTTCTTGAATAAAAAATAACACACAGTTTTTACTGATAATTGGCCTTAAAAAGGCGGTATTTGTTAAAATTTCAAAGATTTACTTTTAACCTCAAAATTTTATCGGAAATTCGGCCTACCAATCATTTTTACCCGCACTTTATGAAACTTGATGCCAGTTGCACGCTTTCCTATCTCATTGACGAACCCACCACCGTTGTAGCTATGTTGCGCCCAAAGAGTGGCGAATCTCAATTTATTCAAGAAGAAAAATTTACGATTGCCCCCCAATCTCAGGTAGTTGAATATACCGACAGCTTTGGTAATTTATGCCAACGTACGGTTTTGCAGCCCGGAGTCGTTGTTTTGTCGGTTGGCGTAATAGCCGCAGTAAACGACAAGATAGACACTGACTTGGAGGCCGCCTACACACCCATTGAAGAACTCCCCCATGACACGCTCCAATTCTTGATAGGCAGTAGGTATTGCCAGTCTGAGTTTATAGTAATCAATGATTTAGCCAACGAAATTGCGCCCATCAGCGGCTCAGGATATGGGCGGGTATTGGCTATTCGAGATTGGATTTACCAAAACGTTGGGTATCAATATGGCGTTACCAATAGCACTACTACTGCCCTGGACACCATTCATCAGCGGCAAGGTGTGTGCCGCGATTTTACGCACTTGGCCATTGCGCTGTGTCGGAGCTTGAGTATTCCGGCGCGCATGGTAGTAGGCTACGCCCTCGACCTCAAATATATGGATTTACACGCTTGGTTTGAGGCTTTTGTGGGTGGGCGTTGGTACACTTTTGACGCAGTGCAGCCCCAAACCACGGGCGGGCGCATTGTCATCGGCTATGGCCGCGATGCCGCCGATGTAGCCTTCATTACCCAATTTGGCAAAGCTACGCTTCAAGTTATGGAAGTACAGGTAAGAGAAATAGCGGAAGAAGCCAGCAATGGGTCAAAGATTTAAGTAGTCATTCAAAAGTTATAAGGTACTTTGTGCCGATTTGTTGTAAGATACCAAGTACTTGATTTTGAAGTGTTTGCTCGTTTTGGTATGCCTCTGGGGGAGCTTGACACCGCTGGCACTCCGGGTGATTGGGGCTGTGTCGATAATGCTTTTGTAAAGCATCTACCTCCATCGCTTATAATGAAATGACCTATCTCATTCCAATACTTCGCTAAAAAGTAGTGTAAACTGTTGATTTTCAATAAAATAAGTGATTTTAAAATAGGATAACTCGTTAATAATCAGTATATTTATGTTTGAAAAAGACATACAAAAAACACGAGCTATCCAATGACAATACTTCGCTAAAAAGTAGTGTAAACTGTTGATTTTCAATAAAATAAGTGATTTTAAAATAGGATAACTCGTTAATAATCAGTATATTTATGTTTGAAAAAGACATACAAAAAACACAAGCTAT
>Ga0335394_10000174_pt1 | contig 63965 bp, 46 predicted proteins | sample MAT03_FD_205741 | JGI IMG/M metagenome (GOLD analysis project Ga0335394, IMG submission 205741) | Freshwater microbial communities from Lake Fryxell liftoff mats and glacier meltwater in Antarctica - MAT-03 (spades assembly) (version 2) ... | reverse complement strand
ATCAAGAAGGAGTACCGCGAGCCCCTCATGAACACGCTCCTCCGCCTGGTCGCCCTCAAAGACAATCTTCCCGTTTCTCTGGGCGCCGCCCGCACGATGCTCACGGCTTCCAGCATCAACCTGCGCTATCAAAAAGCCGGCGACATCAAGCCGCCCTACGCCCCCGAGCCCGTCCCTGATCCTTCGGAGCGTGATTTCAGCGACCTGGTCTTCGTCGACGGCCAGTACCAGCTCTTTCAGCGTGACGTGGAGATGTCCGAGGACGGCTATCCACCTGGCGAGACCTTCATGTGGACCCACTCGCCGATGCGGATCACCGGCAAGACGGTTTGCTGGGATCGTCTGAACAAGTACATCACCAAGAACAAGTTGGTGGTCGAAGACGGCTAACGCATCTCAAACTTGGATCTGAGATTTGAGATCTAAAATTTGAGATGAAATACGAAAGCAAATGCGGACCATGCCTTTGCATTTGCCTTTGCCTTTGCCTTTGCCTTTGCCTTTGTATTTGTATTTCGTATTTCATCTCAAATCTCAAATCTCAAATCTCAAATCTCAAATCTCAAATCTCAAATCTCAAATCTCAAATCTGCGGACAACTCCCGCCCTCAGCATTCTCATCCATCTGATCGGCTGAGTTTTCACCTCGGGCATGCTACGATCGGTCCGCGTCACCGCCGATTGTTCCTCTGCCCAAGAGTCCCTCCATGAGCGCTCAGACCATTTCCGTGCCGGCCTTGGTCCGCATGAAGCCCAAGGCGCTCGATCGGTTGGGAATCTATCTCTCCCGCGCCAAGCATACGCACATCGCCCTGATGCAAAGCAGCGGCTTGAATCAGGAGCTGGTCGAGCGGGCTCTGGCCAGCCTGGCCAGCGAGGGAATCGCGATCGACGCGCACGAGGTGGTGGAAGACGCCTCGTTCGAGCAGTCTGCCCGGCACCTCGCCCGACTGTCGCGCGAGACGCAGGCCGTCGTCGGATTGGGCGGCGGCAAGGCGCTCGACACCGCCAAGTACGTCGCCTTCCTGGCCAATCTGCCGTACTACGCGGTCCCCACGTCTCTTTCCAACGACGGTTTCTGCAGCCCGCAATCGAGCTTAACGCTAGCGGGCAAACGCAAGTCCCTGGCCGCGCGCCTGCCGGTGGGTGTCGTCCTGGATACCGAGGTCTGCCTGCAAGCGCCGCTGCCGCTGTGGCTCTCCGGCGTAGGCGACCTCGTCGCTAAGGTGACGGCGGTCTTCGACTGGAAGCTGTCCTTCCATGCGCAGGGGGAACCCGTCAACGACCTGGCGGCGCTGCTCTCGGATGCGACCGTGCGGCAGTTCATGGCCCATCCGACGCGCGACGACGAAGGGGTCCGCCTGTTGGGCACTTCGCTGCTGCTCAACGGCATCGCCATGGAGATCAGCGGCACCTCGCGGCCGGCCAGCGGCAGCGAACATCTGATTTCGCACGCCCTGGATCAGATCTCGGAGCGGCCGCGGCTGCATGGACTGCAGGTGGGCGTGGCGACCTACCTGATGGCACGCGTGCAAGGGCAGCGTGCCGAAGAAGTCGGGCAGGTTCTGAAGCAGACCGGCTTCTGGGAGGGAGTGCGGGCCGATCCCTTCCGCAAGACCGAATGGGGTGAAGCGATCCGCATGGCGCCGTCCATGAAGCAGAACTTCTTTACCGTGCTGTCGGAGCGCGACCGCTCGGCCGAGCTGGAATGGCTGATCGAGCAGGACCCGCTGCTGGCGGGTTGCTTTGTCGCCTAAGCTTCAAGCTCTTGGTGGTGCGGGCGTCCCGCTTGCCTGCATTGCGAGCGGTCCACCAACCCCATCATCCCTCCGAGCGCCGCTCAGAAGGCTTGGACGCGGGACGAACCCAGATGGCGATCGTCAGTCCTGCCAGAATCAAAACACCAAACGTCAACAACAGAGAGATGTGCCACATTTTCGAAACCTCCTCGCGACCTTCTCGAACGTCTTGTGGAAACGTTGCGAGTCGCGGTACCTACTCCATAACGGGGAGCAGGCAGCCGACGATCACGAAATTCGAGTGTGGCGTCCGTGCGCTGAAATCCATCATCCTGAAGGAACATTGAACAGACACGTTGCCTGTTCACTTCAAACCGTAGCGATTGCGTCAAACGCGAAGCGGGCGTGCCCCGTAACCGGCAGGCACGCCCGCGTAATCGTCAAAGTCGCAGAGCGCTTAGTACCGGCGGGGGACCCGCACGTAGTAGACGCCGAACTGGTTGGTGTGGCTCGGCCAGGCGGGCGTGGGAGAGAATCCGCCGTCGTAGTAGCCGCCGCCGCTGCCCGGTTCGCCCCGACCAAACCGCGAACGGATGTGCGTGGTCTGCGAGCTGGGGTTGCCCCACATGTAATCGACTTGCTTGCGCGCCCGGTGCGGCACGGCCAGGGCCACCGGCCCGCCGTACTCGCTGTGCGAGTAAGCCCCGTGCCACGTGGGACCGCCGCGATAGCGGCCGCCGTCGCCGCAGCTATCGCACTGGGCCTGAGCCGAGCCGGTCATCGCCAAGAGCGAGGCCACGCCGAAGGCGGCCATCATCAGCATCTTTTTCATGAGGATCTCTCCTGTTCTCTGCTTGATCTATTTGGATCCGCGCGATTAGCGCAGGGGGTGATAACGATCGCCGCGGCCGATCACCGGCCAACGGGGATGAACGTGCGGCAGACGCTGGCCCAACCCGGTGCGGGTGATGACCAGGCTTCCACGGGTCGCTGTCACGTGCGGATCCATCCACATGTGTGGGTACATGGGCTGATACGTGTAGTACGTATGGCCCACGAATGCCGGAACAGGCATCGGGCTGGGGTACAGCTCGGCGCCTACCGAGCCGCACATGCCCGGATCGGCATAGTACTGCTGAAAGAGATCGGAAGTGTCAGCCCCGGCGTAGTGCCGGTCGCAGCGGGCTCCGTAGCGGCCTCCGCGGCCGTCACACTGCTGTGCCTCGGCAGTCGAGGCAAGGCTCGACACGACGACCAGAGCGAAGGCGGCCAGCAGACCGCGCGGAATCAAATTGAACGTAAAGCTCCTCATGAGCTCCTCCTGGCTTCAAACGACAGTGGCTTTAAACGGCGGGGTGAATCGTTTGGGGGACGGGCACGGCTGAGGGCTTCCGTAGCGTTGATTCAACGGTTGCGGCAGCGCAGGGAGTGGTGCTTACAAGAGAAATCGGCTAGTCGACTATCGCGGTTTGAATCTTTATTGCGATGCCTTTACGCGTCGCCCCACCCGCCAATCCCCGCTAACCCGCCTGGGAAGCAGCCCGTACAGTCGTTACAATCCCTACCATCGTTAAGGTCTGCCAACTGTTGGCGTGCGTGGTTCCGTGGGCGACTCGCCCGGAACCCTTCAGCCCGACCAGCCGTAACCGGCGGACCTTTCCCTTGCTTCTCAGTGGAACGCACAGTCGGAGACCGGCGTTGGAACGCAGCAAGCAGAAAGCAGACGACGTGGAAGACGGATCGGAAGTCGCCGCGCAAGAGAACGGCCATGCCGAAAGCGCGAACGGCTCGGCCAATGGCCATGCGCCGGGCGAAAAGAACGGCGCCGCCAAGAAGCCGCCCAAGCGGCGCAACTCGGCCGAAGCCATGGCCGCCAAGCAGCGCGACATCTCCGTCAGCGAGTTCTTCGTCAAGAACCGCCACCTGCTGGGGTTCGACAACCCCCGCAAGGCGTTGCTCACGACCATCAAAGAAGCGGTCGACAACTCGTTGGACGCCTGCGAAGAGGCCGGCATCCTGCCCGAGATCTGGGTCCACGTCGAACAGACGGCCGACAGCCGCTTCAAGATCGGCGTGCAAGACAATGGACCGGGCATCATGAAGGCCCAGATCCCCAACATCTTTGGCAAGCTGCTGTACGGATCAAAGTTCCACCGTCTGCGGATGAGCCGCGGGCAGCAAGGGATCGGCATCAGTGCGGCCGGCATGTACGGGCTGCTGACCACCGGCAAGCCGGTAAAGATCATCAGCCGCACATCGGCCAAGAAGCCGGCCCACTACTACGAACTGCAGATCGACACCAAACGGAACAAGCCCGAGATCCTGAACGGCAAGGGCGAAGGGATCGAGATCCTGCCCGGCGAAAAGGGCCTGGCCGAGATCGAGAAGCACGGCATCGAGTGGATCGAAGTCCCGCACGGCACGCGGGTCACCATCGAGCTGGAAGCCAAGTACCAGCGCGGCCGGGGGAGCGTCGACGAGTACCTCGAGCAGACGGCCATCGCCAATCCGCACGTCACGCTGCACTACATCGATCCCGAGAAGCACACCCGCGAGTACGTGCGGGCTGCCGAGGATCTTCCTCCCGAGCCCAAAGAGATCAAGCCCCACCCGTACGGCGTGGAACTGGGCATGCTGATCGGCATGCTGCAGGAAACAGATGCCGGCACGCTGACGCAGTTCCTGACCACGGCCTTCTCGCGCGTCAGCCCGGGCGTGGCCAAAGAGATCTGCGACAAGGCCAAGCTCAGCCCGCGAGCCCATCCCAAGCGGATCGGCCGGCACGAGGCCGAGACCCTTTACAAAGCCACGCAAGAGACCAAGATCGGCGCTCCGTCGACCGACTGCATCTCGCCCATCGGCGAGCCGCTGCTCCTCAAGGGGCTGCATCACGTCATCACGGGCGAGTTCTATGTGGCGATCACCCGTGCGCCGGTGGTCTATCGCGGCAACCCGTTTCTGATCGAGGTCGCCCTGGCCTACGGCGGCGGTTCGCCGATGCGCAAGGTTACGCTCGACGCGCTGCGCGAGTTCCTGGGCGAGAGCGACGCCCGCACGCTGCGGCAGTTCCTGCAGAACACCTTTAATGGGGTCGGCCCCGACGGCGCGAACCGCATCCTGCGCGAGTCGGGCCTGGGCACGCGGGCCACGCCGTCGAAGCTCTCGGACAAAGAGATCCAGAAGCTGCACGAGTCGATGCTCAACATCAATCTGGATGAAGGGCAGACGATGAACGTGCTGCGGTACGCCAACCGCGTGCCGCTGCTGTTTCAGCCCGGGGCCTGCGCCATCACGCAGGCGGTCGCCGCCACGAACTGGCGATCGTATGGGCTGACGCAGAACCGCGGCGCACTCCCCAGCGGCCCCGTGACCGTGATGATTCACATGGCCAGCGTCTGGGTTCCGTTCACCAGCGAATCGAAGGAAGCAGTTGCCAGTTACCCTGAGATCCAGAAGGAGCTCCGCCTGGGATTGCAGTCGGTCGGCCGCAAGCTGGGCATGTTCCTGAATCGCCGCCAGAAGGTGAAGCAGGAAGGGGAACGCCGGCAGATCTTCCTGCGTTACCTGGGCGAAGTCGCCGAGGCCGTGAGCGACATCCAAGGAACCGACAAGAAGAAGCTGTACGAGGATCTGCTGGCCGTCGCCAAGCGCAAGACGGCCGAGGCGGACTCGCGGTTCGACGACCGCGGCAAGAAGATCGTGCACGAAGACGATCTGGAGAATGACCCCAGCGTGCTGATCGTGAAAGACGAAATGACCGCGTAGGATCCAGCGATGCACCCACTCCGCTTTCAACCGCTGCTCCGTCGCTACCTTTGGGGCGGTACCCGTCTGGGCGCCGACCTGCGGAAGCCGGTGGGAGACGATCCCCAAGCTGCCGAGAGTTGGGAACTCGTCGACCTGGAGGGGGACCAGAGCGTCGTCTCGCACGGCAAGCTGGCCGGCACGACGCTGGGCGAGATCGTCCGGCATCACCCGGCTGCGCTCTTCGGCCGGCATCATCGCGACACGCCCGGCGGCATTCCGCGCTTTCCGCTGCTGCTCAAGTTTCTCGACACGGCCGCGCCGTTGTCGGTGCAGGTACACCCGAACGACGCGCAGGGTTCGCTCCTCAGTCCGCCGAGCCTCGGCAAGACCGAGGCCTGGGTGATCCTGGCCGCCGAAGCCGGCAGCAAGATCTACGCCGGCTTGAAGCGCGGCTTCGACCGCGACGCCTTGGCACGCGAAGTGGCCCGCGGCACGTGCGAGCTGTGTCTGCATTCGTTCGAGCCCCGCGCCGGGGACTGTGTTTATCTGCCCGCTGGCGCCGTGCACGCCCTGGGTGCCGGCATCCTGCTGGCCGAAATCCAGCAGACCAGCGACATCACCTATCGGCTCTACGACTGGAACCGCGTCGGTCCCGATGGCAAATCGCGAGCGCTGCACATTGAAGAATCGCTGGCGGTGATCGACTTCGAGCGTGGCCCTGTTCATCCGCAATCGCCGGTCGAAGTGGTGATTGAACCTCCCGTAACCGGCGTGCGCCGCGAACGGCTGGCCACCAGCGAGAAGTTTGTGATCGATCGCTGGCAGTTGAATGCCCCGGCCCGCATCGGCGGCGACGACCGCTTTCATATCCTGGCGGTGCTGGAGGGGGCTGTTGATGTCGAAGGGGACGAGACCACTGAGCCACTGCACCGTGGACAATCGATTCTGATCCCCGCCAGCCTGGGCGCGATTGAAGTCTTCCCGCGACCGAGCGCGGTCCTGCTCGACAGTTTTCAGCCGTGAGCGGCAAGGCGCTAGCCGCCGGTGGCACGCGTGACAATTCCGAACTCACCGGCGGCTAGCGCCTTGCCGCTCACGGCTGACTCTGCATATGCTGGCCATGCCGCCGACCTTTCTCATCGCCAACCCCGAGAATCGTCGCACAACCTTTTTTCAGGAAGCGCTCGCCCGGCTGTCACATCCGCCCGCGACCGTGCTGGCCTATCAGGACCTGCTGGCCGGCAACGTCGACTTAGCGGAAATGCTCCCGCCGGACGCCATCTTGCGGATCGATTCCCCCGGCGAGAACTACGAGGTCGAGAAGGCCCTGCTGGTGCACGGCGTCGAAGCCGCCGCCGAGGAAGGCTGCCCCGTCCTTCCCGCCGCAACGGCCCGCGAGTTGCCCTTCGACCGCGGGCGGATCCTTCACCCGCGGCAATGGTATCTCGGCTTTCGAAGGCTGCTGCGCGATTGGCAGCAGCAACTTGCCCGTCGGCCGGACGTGCGTGTGATGAACGCCCCAGCCGACATCGAGCGAATGTACGAAAAGCCTCGCTGCCACGCCGCCTGCGAGGCCGCCGGGGTGCCTGTGCCGCGCAGCCTGCCGACGGTACGCTGCTATGACGAGCTGTGCGAACAGATGCGGGCCCACGACATGAGCCGCGTTTTCGTCAAGCTCTCGACCGGTTCCTCGGCCACTGGGGTGGTCGCCTTTCAGCGGCACTCGACCTGGCAGTTGGCGGTCACGTCGGCCGAGATGATTCGCGCGGCCGATGGGCTGCGGCTCTACAACTCGCTGCGAATCTCGCACTATCGGGACGAGCGGGACATCGCCGACCTGATCGATACCCTCTGCCGCGAGCAGGTGCATGTAGAGCAATGGATCCCCAAAGCGGTTCTCGCCGGCGAAGAGTTCGACCTGCGCGTCGTGGTCATCGGCGGTCTGGCGCGGCACTTTGTCGTTCGGCAGAGTCGGCATCCCATGACGAACCTGCACCTGGGCAATCGCCGGGGGGACGCCGCCCAGATGCTCGACCAGTTAGGCCCCCAGCGATGGCAGGCCGTGCAACAAACCTGCGAAGCCACCATGCGGCTCTTTCCCGCCAGCCACTACGCCGGGGTCGACATCTGCCTGGCCCGCGGCCTGCGACGGCACTACATCCTGGAAGTGAATGCCTTTGGCGACCTGCTGCCGCGAATCGAAGATAACGGGTTCGACACGTATACCGCGGAACTGCAATCGTTCCTCGCTAAGCCGTAGTCCTTGTGGCTGTTCGCAGGTTCGGCCTACAGTCCCGAACCGGAGGATCTGACCGCCAGCGTCCGACCCGTCGCGCACTGGGGGGAATAGTTTTGCTCTCCGACCGCGAATCAGCGGGAGTCAGCCGCATTCCCCCGGAGCTATCTCATGCCTCGTACGTTTGTCTCGTGGGCGCTAGCGATCGTGGCCGCGGCGATCTTCCTGGGGCTCTGCTTCCTGGGTTGGCGTGTACCGAACGAGCGCGATTCCAAGCAAGCGGATCGCGCGCCGAGAACGACAACTACGCAGGGTAAGGACCGTTCCAACACGGAAGCGGTGATGCTCCCCCCGGACATCACGGGTCCTGAGTTCAGCGCCTGTGCCGTATGTGGAAGCACTTGTGAGTTCATCCACGTCCACGTCGACCTGGAACCGGTCTCTTGCGTCGAGTTTTCTGAAACGCCGAAACCCATTCCCCAGGACCTGGGCAACCGCCCGTTCACACTGATCAAGTTCAAACTTTCTAAGCCTCCGCCGACCGCCGCCGAGATCGCCATTCGCGATGCGCAAGAGTGGCTGATGCACCACCAGCAGGCCGACGGCGGCTGGTCCTTCGATCACTCTGCAAACAACGCCCATGCAGGACCTGCGAACAACCCGGGGAAGCTGAAATCAACGACGGGAGCGACGGGCCTGGCGATGATGGCCCTGTTGCGCTCGCCGGACATGCGGGTTCGCGACCGAAAGCACGCGGAAGAAATCCAGAAGGGCGCAAAGTACCTCCTGAAGTGGCAGGAAAAGAACCTCGAAGCGAAGCGGCACCCGGGCGATCTGCGCGGCGAAGAGGGGGACATGCTCTGTCAGGCGTGGGCCACCGTCGCGCTATGCGAAGCGTATAACGTGAGCCAGGACAAGACGCTCCAGAAACTCGCCCAGGATGCCATTACCTACCTTGAATCGGTTCAGCAGGCCGACGGCGGTTGGGGGCGGTCCCCTGGTCAGCCGGGCGAGTGCCTGGTGTCGGCCTGGAACATCGAAGCCCTAAAGGTTGGGCATCTGGCCAATCTCAAGATCTCTCGTAGAGCGGTTCAGCAATCGATCACGTTTTTCGATTCCATCCAAAGCGACGGCGGAGCACGATATGGATCGACCAAACCTGGTGATGGCGATGCGGCCTGCACCGCAGCCGGTCTCTTATGCCGCATGTATCTGGGCAAGAAACGAGACGACCCGGCGATTGGGCGTGGAGTCGCGTGGCTGAGCCAGCGCGGGCCGGCGACCCACGACGTGTTCTACAACTACCACGCTAGTCACGTCATGCTGCATTGGGGCAATCGCGAATGGACGCTTTGGAGAGAAAAGCTTACGCCCCAGATACTGGCCGCCCAAAAACTGACGGGCAGCTACTCTGCGGAGAAGGGAAGCTGGTTCGTCGAAGACGAACGACTCAGCGACGCGATCGGTCGGTTGGGTTGCACGGCGCTCCAATCGCTCACCATCCAGAGGCAATTCGAGCCGCAACCCCATCAGTGGGTCGAGAACTCCGACGATTTCTGAACGGAGTTGGATGTCCCCACGCGCTTGCAAGTGGCAAGAGACTTGGGCAACGCCTGACATCGTGGATCGTGCCCACTCCTACGTGGGTTCTGCGCCTGCCAGGGGGAGCCGCAGCCGCTCTTGCTCCAGCCGCGCGGCGATAAAGTCGATCGCTTTGGGCGCCATCACGTTGTAGTAGCTCCAGCCGTGGCCGCCGGCTGTCGTCTCCAAGTCGCAATCGTGCATGATTCCCAGCGAGTAAAGCTTCATCTTGAGACGGTCCGAGCTTTCGAACCACCGCTCGTCGGCCGGATCGCAGGCGAACCACATGTTCCGCGGCCAGTTGAGCGGATGGATGTGTAGCGTGGCCGTGTCCTGGCGGACCGCCTCGGGGTCGGGATACATCGTGGGGATGGTGTCGTACTCGTAGTAGACGTTTTGGTAGTCGATGGCCGGCGCGATGGCCGCCACAATGGGGAACCGCTCGGGGTACTTATACGACAGCCGCAGTGCCCCTTGCCCGCCCATGCTCGTCCCCAGCAAGGCGACGCGGGGAGGCTTCACCTTCCAGTCGTCGGCCAGGTAGGGCATCACGCGATCCAGCAGATAGCGTTCGGCCGAGATCTCTTTATCGAAGGCCGGGCAGATCTTGCTGGTCCACCAGCTGGCGCCGGAGAGGGGGGCGATAACCCGCAGCCCGTGCCGATCGAACTCGCGACAGAAGGGGCCGTTGTCGATCAGCCGCCCGACGTGTACCCCGTGCAGAAAAAGTACCGTGTAGCCGTGCTCGTTGGGCTTCGGGGGATCGTAGACGTCGGCCGTGTGTCCGCCCACTTCGATCTGACGCCATGTACCGGCAAATGCGCTCAAGCCATCATCCTTTGCGAAGGTTACCAGGCGGTCCGCTGGGGAGCACGCCTGGGGAATGTCCCTCAGCATGACCCTGGCCTGCTTTTGTTTCCAGCCCCTCGGGTGCGAGTCGCCTGGCAAATCAGGTACAATACGGTTGGTCTACGACACGAGCCCTCTTCGCGGATTGCACCCATGGAACTCAACACACTGCTGGTTCCGATCGATTTTTCCGAGACTTCCCGGGCGGCGGCCGAGCACGCGATCGCCATGGCCAAGGGGGATGATTGCGCGGTGATCTTGTTGCATGTGATCGATCGCGGCGTGGTCGAGATGGGCGAGCTGCACCAATGGGGCACCATTGCCAAGCTCACGGCGGATTTGCGGGCCAAGGCCGAAGCGGAGCTGGCCAAGCTGATCGGACTGCTCGAGAAAAAGGTCGAGCTGCAGACGGTCATCAGCGAAGGGAATCCGTTCGTCGAGATTATCAAGAAGGCGGAAGAGTTTCAGGTGGACGCGGTGCTCATGGGCAAACACGGCACACGCGGACGGGCCGAAAAGCTGCTGTTCGGTTCGACCGCCGAACGAGTGATCCGCTGGTCGACTCGCCCGGTGATCGTACTGCCGTTCGTGGAGGCCAGCCCGATCGCTTCGCCAGCGGTTAGTCCCGCGGTGGAGGCTCCCCCGGCGGAGTAGAGAATGTCGCGAATGAAGTAACGACTCCCACGAGCTCGCCTCGTGGGTGAAGATGGTTGAAAGGCTAGCCAGGGGCTCGCAATCCCTGCCCTTCATGGGCTTTCGAGTGGTTCCTCGATGCGACGCATCGAGGAACCACTCGAAAGCCAGAGGGAAGCTTGGTAGTCAATATCGGTCTCGACTAGCTTGAAAACCTGCTTCACCCACGAGGCGAGCTCGTGGGGGTCGTAGTCAGTCCCAGAGGCCTCAGATTCTTCTCACTTCTTCATTCCGCCCTTTTCCGAATGAATCCCCCGGCGTATCTTCGGGGCGATTCAAGCGACTTACCTTCTCCTTTCGCGTACCAACTCGCATGGCGATCCAACTGACCGACTACATTCGGGCGATTCCCGATTTTCCCAAGCCGGGAATTTTGTTTCGCGACATCACCCCGCTGTTGGGGAGCCCAGCCGCCCTCAAGGAATCGATCCGACAACTGGCCGATCACTATCGTGCCGCCAACCTGGGTGCGATCGCGGCCGCCGAAGCCCGCGGCTTTATCTTTGCCGCGCCGCTGGCTCTGGAGCTGAATGTGGGCTTTGTCCCGATTCGCAAGCCGGGCAAGCTCCCTTTTAGCACGCACTCGTCGAGCTATGAACTGGAGTACGGCACCGACTCGCTCGAGGTCCATACCGACTGCGTGTCGCACGGGCAGCGCGTGCTGCTGGTCGACGACCTGCTGGCCACGGGCGGGACGATGCAGGCCTGTTGCAACCTGATCGAACGGGCCGGCGCCGAAGTGGTGGGCTGTGCTTTTCTGATCGAACTGGCCGCTTTGGGAGGAGCCCAGCGGCTGGCCAAGTATCACCCGTTCAGCCTGATCCGCTACGACTGAGCTGCCATGTCATTGGATTCGCAGGGAACACTAGGAAAGAGCACCGCGCCGCGCGGCGTGCTGGTGTCGGACTACGACGGCACCATGACGCGGCACGACTTCTACGAGTTGGCCATCGCCGAGTTGGTTCCCCCTGGCACGCCCGACTATTGGGGGCACTTTCTGTCTGGCGGCGGTATGTCCGTCTTCGAGGTTCTCTCGAAGATCTTCGCGTCGATTCGGGCGGACGAGCAAGCGATTTTGGAGACCGCACGGCGATGTCAGTTGTCTTCAGGCCTGGGTGCGTCGATGAAGCGGCTGCAACAAGCAGGCTGGAAGATCGTCGTCGCTTCGGCAGGCTGCGGCTGGTATATCGAGCGGATCCTGGGCGAAGCCGGCGTGACGGATGTCGAGATCCACGCCAATCCCGGGCGGGTGATTCCCGGCGGTGGGCTGGAGATGACGCGTCCCCAGGGAAGCCCGTTCCATTCGCAGAACGTGGGGATCGACAAGGCGGCCGTCGTTCAGGCGCAACGGGCCTATGGTTGCCCGGTAGCCTTCGCCGGCGATGGCAAGCCAGACTTCGCAGCGTCGCTGGTGGTTCCGGCCTCGCTGCGATTCGCGCGGGCCGATCTGGCCGAGAAACTACGGGCCCACGGAGAGACGTATCAACCGTTCCAAGATTGGACGGAAGTGGCCGATGCGTTGCTGGCTCTTTCGTGAGTTTGCGCGGTTTAGCGTGCCTGTTCGGCGCGGGGCAACCCTTGACCCCACACGGCTGGCAGATTTAGATTGATGCGTTCGTGCCCTTTGGTTCAATCTTGCTGGGGATTCACCCCGGCGTAAGCGAGGAATCGGTGCCTGGGACTTGTGTCATTGGTCTTCAGTGGGGTGATGAGGCCAAGGGAAAGATCGTCGATCTCTTGACCGAGCGGTTCGAGATCGTCGTCCGCTATCAAGGCGGGGCCAACGCCGGCCATACCGTGGTTACCGGCGGCCAGAAGTTCAAGCTCTCCCTCATCCCCAGCGGTATTCTGCGGCCGGGCGTGCAATGCGTCATCACCGGCGGGGTCGCGCTGCATCCCCCCAAAGTGCTCGCCGAAATGGAAGAGCTGCGTGGGCGGGGGATCAAGCTCGAAAAGAACCTGATGATCAGCGACCGGGCGCACCTCGTCTTCCCGTGGCATATCGAAGAGGAGCGGGTCCTGGCCGAACGGGGTGGCAGCACCGAATCGATCGGCACAACGATGCGGGGCATCGGACCCTGCTACCGCGACAAGGCCGACCGCAACCTGGCCATCCGCCTGGGCGATTTGTATCGCAGCACGATCCACGATCAGGTGGCGCGGATCGTCGACTACAAGAACACCGTGCTGGGGGCGTTGGCGGCCGGCCGGCCGTTTGAACCGCTCTCGGCTAAGAAGATCTGCGCCGAGTATGCGGGCTATGCCAAGCAACTCGAGCAGCACCTGGGCGATACGACCAGCTACCTGCTCGCGGCGATCGAGGCTGACAAGAAGATCCTGTTCGAGGGGGCTCAGGGCTCGCTGCTGGACTTGGATCACGGCACGTTCCCCTACGTGACCTCGAGCAACAGCTCGGCCGTGGGGATCGCCAGTGGAGCAGGAGTGCCGCCAGGCTATCTGAACAAGATCATTGGCGTGCTGAAGGCTTACTCCACGCGTGTCGGCGGCGGCCCCTTTCCGACCGAAGAGACCGGCGACGTGGGCCAGCATATACGCGACCGCGGCAACGAGTACGGCACCGTCACAGGACGGCCCCGGCGTTGCGGCTGGTTCGACGGCGTGGCCGGTCGCTACACTTGCCGGCTGGGCGGGATTGCTTCGCTCTCCGTCATGCTGCTCGACGTGTTGAGCGAGCTGCCCGAGATCAAGATCTGCACCGCCTACGAAATCAACGGCAAGCAGACGACCGAGTTCCCCAGCCATGTCGATGATCTGCGGCAGGCCAAGCCGGTCTACGAAACGCTGCCAGGCTGGAAGCGCGACATCAGTTCGGTCCGCAAGATGGCCGATCTGCCGGTCGAAGCGCGCAAATATCTGAGCCGCGTGAGCGAACTACTGGGGCGGCCCGTTGAGATCGTGTCGATCGGTCCCGATCGCGAACAGACGATTCTGGGTTGATTCGTGCTCTTCATGAGGATTCCTTCGGTGGCCAAGCCGACCTCGAAAAACGCCCCGATCCCGCTCGACGTGCCGCGCGACAAACTGCCGCGGCATGTGGCGGTCATTATGGACGGCAACGGACGCTGGGCGCAGCGCAAAGGACTGCCCCGTATTGAAGGGCACCGCCGAGGCGTGACCAGCGTGCGAACCTGCGTGGAAGAGTGCGCCCGGCTCGGTCTGGAACAGCTCACCCTGTATTGCCTGTCGAGCGAGAACTGGAAGCGGCCGCGGCACGAGCTCGAGTTCCTGATGCAGCTCCTCGAGCAGTACGTGATCGAGGAGCGAAGCGAAATCATGTCGCAGGACATCCGCTTCGCCACGATCGGCCGCCGCGAGGGGATCCCCGCGTCCGTCATCAAGGAGCTCGACAAGACAATCACCATGAGCCAGGCCAACCATGGCATGCGGCTCTGCCTGGCGATCAACTACGGCGCCCGGGGTGAACTGGTTGATGCGGTGAAGAAGATCGCCACCGAAGTGCAGGAAGGGCGGCTTTCGCCCGAGGAGATCAACGAGGATCTGGTCTCGATGGCCCTCTACACGGCGGGCATGCCCGACCCCGACCTGCTGATTCGCACGGCCGGCGAGATGCGGGTGAGTAACTTCCTGCTGTGGCAGATCAGCTACGCCGAGATCTGGGTGACCGACCAATGCTGGCCGGAGTTTCGCGAGCCCGAGTTGCACCAGGCGCTGCGTGACTACGCGGGGCGCGACCGCCGCTTCGGCGGGTTGAGGGGTTAGGCGCGCATGCTTCGGTGGCGGCTTTCCCTTGGCTTGGTGTTCATCGCCAGCATCGTCGTGCTGAGCGCCTTGGAATTCTGGCTCCCCGCGTACGGTTACGCCCCGGCAGGCATCATTCTGCTGCCGTTCTCCCTGCTGGTCGCGCTGGCCGGCGCCGACGAGTTTGCCGGGCTGGTCGCCCAGGGCGGTCATTCGGTTCGCCGGGTGCTGGTGCTGGGGGGAACGCTGGCGGTGGTTGGGGCGCAGTTTGTTCCCGCCTGGCTGGCGTGGCAAGGCCGCGTCGATCCGCTGGGGACTTGGGGCTGGCCCGCGATGGCCTTTGCGGCCACCGTGCTGGCCGGTTTTGGTATCGAGATCCGGAACTACGAGAAGCCCGGCGGAGTGATTGCGCGGCTGGGGCTGAGCGTGTTTGGCGTGGCCTACGTCGCGCTCTTGTGGTCGTTTGTCATCGCTCTGCGCGGGACCGGCCATGCCTCGGCGCGCGATGCCGCCTGGGGCATGACGGCCATGCTTTCGCTTCCCATTGTGGTGAAGCTCGGCGACATCGGCGCGTATACCGTGGGCCGGCTGATCGGCAGGCACAAGATGGCCCCGGTGCTGAGCCCCGGCAAAACGCTGGAAGGGGCTGCCGGCGGATTACTGTTGGCCTGCGCAGGGTCCTATGTGTCGCTGGCCGTGCTGGGACGCTTGCTGTCGGGCGAGAGCCTAGGCTGGTGGCCACGCGGCTGGTTGATCTATGGAATCGCCGTCGGCGCGGCCGGCATGATCGGCGACCTGGCCGAATCACTACTGAAGCGCGACGTGGGGGCCAAGGACTCCAGCCGCTGGATGCCCGGCTTTGGCGGAGTGCTGGACCTGATCGACTCGGTGCTGTTCGCCGCGCCGGTGGCCTGGCTGCTGTGGAAGCTAGGCGTGGTGGGGCCGTAGGCTCCCCTAGTTCGCTACTTCGGCAGCGCCTTGTACAGGTTCAGCGTGATGTGCGCCTGCCCCTGATGATGCCCCTCGTGCCAGGCCAGGATGTGCAGCACGTCCAGGATCGTGAGGTTGCGGGCCTTCAGGGCCTCGGGGATTTCGCCCAGCCGGGAGTCGTCGTAGGTGGCCAGCGTGGCCAACAGATGCTCGCGCGACTTGGTCAATGCATTGCGGATCTCGGCGGCCGAGGGGACGTTGTCGTCGGGCGTGCTTCCCCCGCGAAAGCGCGGCCAAAGCTCCTCGAACAGCCCCTTCTTGCCCGGCGCCAGGCGCTCGGTGGCGAAGATGTCCTCGGTCAGGGCGATGTGCATCAACTGCCAGCCGATATGGGCCCGCCCCGGCCCAGGGCGATACGCCAGGGCAGCCTGCGGCGAGGCTTCCTTCTCGACACTGTCGAGCAGCCCCAGAGTCCGCGTTCGATTCCAGACAATCGCCGCCACAAGATTTTCAGTACGACTCATAGCACAACCTGGGGAGAGAGTTACAAAGCCAGTACGCTAAAACGTCTCCATCTCGCACGAACCATTCGACCGCAGGGCCAAGCGACTGCGGGCGATCACCAGCGAACCGTCCTCCAAAAAGAGCAGCCCGTCCAGAGCCTCGGCCAGACGGACGATGAAGGCAAATGCCGTCCCATCGCCGGCCGGGTCGTACACGCAGCCCAACACCTGCTGCACTCCGTCGACCCGGTCCACAAACACGGCGGTCGTCTCGTTGGGGTCGGCTCCCCCCAGGATCTGTCGCAGATAGCCTTGAAAGCCCTGCACATGCTCGGGGACTTTGCTCGATCCCATGGGATTCAGCTTCAATTCGATGCCGGGCCAAGAGACCAGGATCGTAGAGACTGTCCCCTTCACCGGATGCTTGGGAGTTTCGACCTTGCAGTTCTTGTCGAACGCGCTGAGCTGATTCCGCGACAGGAATCTCTTGTGGCTGAAGTAGATGGTCGCATTCGTGGGCATGGGAGTCCTGCCGGAAGGAACTGCCGACTCGCGGCACGGTCTGGCCCGTGCTTCGCCCTGTTTCGATGCGAATCGCGCCGACAGGGAGCCTTGAGCATTGCCTCCCCGCGCGCGCCAATCAAGAGAGGCGATTGCCGCAAGGCCCGATTATTACGGCGCGGCGACCTTCAACTCGCCGGCCAGTTTGAGCAGTTGCGCCCAGTTGCCGTCGTCGAAAGGGATCCCTTCGGCCAATCGTTTGGCCATCACACGGCGCTCGGGATCGCCAGGCAACAGGATCTCGCTGGTCCCTTCAATCGTCGGGCAACCTCGCACGAACGAGTTCAGGTCGCGGACTTCACGGGCGAAATGTTCGGACCCGCCGAAATGCTCGGGCGAGAGGACCATCATGAAGACGCAGTTGCCGTTCTGATTGAGCGGCTTCTCGCGGATGCAGGGTCCGCCGGAGAGCGCACCGGCAAAGATCTCGACAATCAGCCCCAATCCGAAGCCCTTGTAGGCCTGGTCTCCGCCCATCGGCCGGATCGTGCCGGGCGGATTGCCGTAGAGCGTCTCGGGATCATTGGTCGGATTGCCTTGATTGTCGAGCAGCCAGCCATCGGGGCACTTCTGGCCGGCGATTTTCTTGACGCGAACTTTTCCTTCGGCCGTGGCGCTGGTGCCGAAATCCAGCAGCAGCGCGCCCCCTTCGGCCGGCACGCCGATCGCAAGCGGGTTGGTACCCAGGCGAGGCTCGCGCCCCCCCGGCGGTGCGACGCGGCGGGCCACGCCGTGCGTGTTCACCATGATCATGGAGATCAGCCCGGCGTCGGCGGCCTGTTCGTTGTACTCGCCCAGTCGGCCAATGTGACTGCAATGGACCATGGTGCCCGAGGCCACCCCGTGCGACAGCCCCATGTCAATCAACCGGTCCATCAGCCGCCGAGCCTGCGTCTGGCCAAAGCCCCAGTGACCGTCGGCCACCAGGACCGAGGGGAGCTTCTTGGTGACGCTGAACTTGGCGCCAGCCACCACTTCGCCCTTCTTCAAGGCGTCGAGATAGTAGGGGATTCGCATGACGCCGTGCGAGTCGTGGCCGCGCAGGTTGGCGCCGACCAGGCTCTGTGCCACCAGGGCGGCCTCGTCGGCTTCCAATCCGCCGGCTTGCAGGAGATGGGCGGCAAACGACGTCAACTGCTCAGCGGCGAAGTTGGGCACGAAGGGACCTCAGGCGATGGGAGAGGGAGGAACGCGAGAAAGAGAATGTCGCGGCTACGTCAATGGAGGAACATAGCGATAGACCGGCGGACTGGTGGTGACGTCGGCCTCGTACTGGTGAGGCCACTCGACGTCGGCCGTGCTCATCGAGCCCATCGTGTCTGATGAGTCGACATCGAGCTGATTATCGGGAAGGCGCACTCGCCGCGTCGAGTAAGGATTGTACGGCAAGTCTTCGCCGTCGAAGGGTCCACCAACAAATAAGGTCATCGCGCTCTCCATCGAACCGAAATTTCCCGCTGGCCATCGGCCTGGAAATAGGGGCCGAGGAAATAGGTCCGAAGAGAGAAATGCTTCGGCCAAATCCTGCCGCGGGGGATTATATCCCAAACAGGGCGAAGGAAGAAATCCCCCGCCGATAAGGCAAGTTACAATGCAAAGGGGCGCGGTCGGGAGAAGTTGCCAATTGAAGTGCTGCAACACAACAAAGTGCTTTGTAGGGAGGCTTGTAGTGACTGGCAGTTCAAGCAGGCGGGACGCCTGCACCACAAAAGTTGCCAGGGCCTACCACAGATCGGTCTTGAGTCCCGGCTGCTCCGCCCACCATTCGCCGGCTAGCTTCTCGTTCCAGTCGCGGGCGCAGGTGCAACTCTTCAGGGCATGCGCCAGCGCATGGGCATCGGCAAAACGATCGTCCGGCTGAGGGGCCAGGCCGCGCAAGATGACGCTAACCAGGTCAGGGGGGAGTCGCGGGTCGATTGACGCAGGGGAGTCAAGACCGCTGCGGACTTCAGAAACTTCGGCCGGCGCGTGCGATCGCGGGGGAATGCCGGTGAGCAGGAAGTACCCCACGGCGGCCAGCGAATAGAGATCGCTGCGGCGGTCGATCTCTCCGCCAGCCGATTGCTCCGGCGCACGGTATTCGTTCAAGGTTGAGAGACCGTCCTCGGGTGAAGAAAGCGCGCGGCGCGAGCGACCCACGATCTTTACCAGTCCGAAGTCCAGCAGCTTGGCCACGTCGAATCTACCGCCTTTGAACGTGGCGATGATGTTGGCCGGCGTGACATCGCGATGCAGAAAGCCGACCGAGTGGGCCTCGGCCAGCGCGCCGCAGACCTGCTCCAGCAGGTAGACCACGCGGCCCGGCGGCAGGGGACCGCGCTTGGCCACCAAGTCGGCCAGATTCCAGCCGGGAAGATACTCCATTACGTAGTAGAACGTCCCATCCGGCGTAGCTCCGTAATCCCAGACCTCTACGGTATTCCAATGAGTCAGCGAAGCCGTGGTGCGGACTTCGCGCTCGAAATGGGCCAGCAGTTCGGGATTGTCGGCCCGGCCCGAGCGAATCAGCTTGACCACGCAAGGGCGTTTGAGGAGCTGATGCTCGGCCAGGTAGACGTCCCCCATGCCGCCGGCCCCCAGGAGCCGCTTCAGGCGGTATTGGCCCAGTTGCCGCGCGGTGAAGACCTCCAACTGCAATCCCGTGATGATGTGCGTGCCATAGACGGCCGCAATCGCCCCCACGAGCAGCATCAGCCCCATGTCGCTCAACTGGCTCCAGGTAATGGCTTCGGCGGCCAACGGCTGCGATATCCGAAAGAAAAGCGCGATGGCCAGTGGGGCAACGGCCATTGGGGCCACGACGCTGGCCGCGCGAGTCCAGGAATTGGGTATGAGCATGCCGTAGGCCACGATGGCCGAGAACCAATACAGCGCCGAGCTGCGCAAGGCCGACAGCAATCCGGGGCCATCGTTGTCGGCGACTTCGTGCGTCATCGTGGCTGCCTGGTTCGTGGCCAGAAAGACCGCGGTCATGCCGAACACCAGCAGTTCCACGCCTCGCAGCCCCGCGAGAGACATGGTCCGGCGACGCATCAAGGCCAGGACCACTGCGGCAGAGAGTGCGATGACCGCCTGAAAGATGCGCAGGTCGGGGCCTGAAACGAAGAAGCCGCGCACGAAGTAAAGGGTAAAGGCCAGCAGCACCAGCCAGGCGGCCGCGCGCAGCCGGGTCTGCAACAGTGACTGCGTCTCGCCTAACCACTCGACGGGGCGAAACTCGCCCGTCGTCTTGATCCGCTCCGGGGCGACCCCCTGGCCGGTGACGATCGTGCTGGCGTCGGTGGGAATCTTGGCCCAGGGATCGCGCGCGTCGTTCACAGCAGCACCTTGTCATCCGGGCGATCAAGACTGTCCGACGAAAAAGTGCGCCACCAATCGCTCGCCTGCTGCGCCGTCCACTGGTCGGCCGCTTCGCATTGCGCCAGCCAGTCTTCCAGTTCTTCGACGTTGGCAAAGCGGTCTTCGGGCCGCTTGGCCAGGCAGCGGACCAGCGCGGCCTCGAGATCGGCGGGCAATCCAGGGCGAACGACCGAAGGAGGAATGAGCGGGTCGCGAATGTGCGCAGCCAGCACTTTCATGGCGGTCTCGGCCTCGAACGGAGGGCGTCCGCAGGCCAGAAAGTAACCTACGGCCCCCAGCGCATAGATATCGCTGCGGACATCAGGCACGCCCATCTGCATCCCTTGCTCGGGCGCCATGTAGAGCGGAGTGCCGGCGATCGTTCCTTCCATCGTCAGCTTTCCGGCATTGGTTTCGACGAGCGGCTTTACCAGACCGAAGTCAAGAAGTTTGACCACGTCGTGTACCCCGCCCCGCTGCGAGGCAAAGATATTGCCCGGTTTGATATCGCGATGCAGCAGCCCGCAGGCGTGCGCCTCGCGCAGGGCATCGCACGTCTGTCGGAGCAAGTGGATCACCCGCGAAGGGGCCAGCGGCCCGTGTCGCTTGACGAGATCGGAAAGCGACAAGCCGGGGAGAAACTCCATCACGTAGTAGAACGTGCCATCGTCGGTCCGGCCGTAGTCGAACACGTTCACGATGTTGCGATGGGTGAGCTGTGCCGTGGCCTGTACTTCGCGCTCGAAGCGGGCCAGCATCCGCGGATCGGTGGTGCTGCCTGGCCGAATCAGCTTGATGGCGCAGGGCCGCTTGAGAAGCCGGTGCTCGGCCAGGTAGACCTCGCCCATGCCGCCGGCGCCGATCAGCCGGGTCAGTTTGTAGCGGCCCAACTGCCGGGCTTCAAAGGCTTCGGCCCGCAGTCGGTGGATCAAATGGGCGCCGTACACGCCCGTCGCAACGGCCACGATCATCATCAGTGCGACATCGCTGATCGGTTCGAGTCCGATCGCTTCAACACTGGGATCATGGACCATGCGTTCGAAGGCGAGCAGTCCGAAAGGGGCCAGGGCCAGCGGCGCGATCACCATGGCCGAGCGCCGCCAGTCGTTGGGTATGAACGTGGCATAGACCACCACCAGCGAGTACCAGTAGAGCGCGCAAGCCTTAAAGTCCGACGCCACGGCCAAAGGATCTGCGCCTGAAATGGCGAACAAATGCTGGCGAACGGCCACGCTCAAGGCAGCCGAAGTGAAGAGCACGATCTCGCAGACGCGCAGTCCCCGGCGGCCGATCTGCCGCTGGCTGGCCAATACCAGGTAGAGAACCCCGGTAACGATGAATGACAGGATCAGCGTCGAACGGGAACCGATCGCCGGCACAAAGGGGGTGCGGATCAGGTAGAGGCCGAAGGCCAGGGTCAGCACCCCGCTGGCCGCGCGAAGCCGAGTGCGGCGCAGGCTGCGGGTCTCTTCGTCCAGGTCCGACGTGCCGAAGCGATCGGGAGGCCGCCGCGAGGAGAGCTTGGCCGTGCCGTCCGGCATGGGTTCAGCCCGGCGATTCAACCCTTCGGCATGCAGCTCCAGGTCGGCCAGGTCGCGGCGCGCCGCGAGCGAATCCAGCGATTCGCTGTCACCGGAATGCCATACCTTTCGAGTTGCCGAGTCCATGCGGCGATTCTAGCGGTCGACGCGGCCGCGCGCCGAGTGGATAGGCGCAGCCTTGCCGCGACGGGGCACGTGTGCATATTAACTTTCAGGAAGTTCCGACAGTTCTTTCCGCAGAAAGTTGCCATGCGTCCTTGGCTTGAGTCCCTGTCTAGCGACGGCTTCGTGATGGTGAGCGCTCTTCTTGACGAGAACTCCCTGACAGAGATTGAAAGTGCTGCGGCCGCCCTGGTGGTGGGGCCGTTCGCCCGTCAACGCGCTGGATCGACCTACGCGCTGCGGCATGTGCTTTCCGCCTCGTCGGCACTTACCGCCTTGGCCGCGAGGGAACCCTTGGCCAAATTGGCGAATGACGCAGCCGGAGCCGGCGCGCGGGCCGTGCGAGGCATCTGGTTCGACAAGACGCGAGAGGCAAACTGGAAAGTCGCCTGGCATCAGGACCGCACGATCGCGGTCCGCGAGCGCGTGGACGTTACCGGATTCCGACCCTGGTCCGAGAAGTTGGGCGTGATTCACGTTGAGCCCCCAGCGGAATTGCTGGACTCGATGGTCGCCCTGCGAATTCATTTGGACGAATGCACGACGGACAACGGCCCCTTGCGACTGCTGCCGGGCAGCCATCGGCGTGGGAAGTTCTCGCCCGCGGAGATTACCGAGTGGGTCTTGCAGCGTGGATCGGAAGCCGTGACTTGCACTGCCCGTCGCGGGGATGTGCTGGTGATGAGGCCTCTGACGCTGCATGCGTCCAGCCCCGCGCAGAATCCCACTGGGCGGCGTGTGCTGCACCTGGAGTACTGTGCCCAGGCACTTCCCGGCGACCTCGCTTGGCACGATGCCCCGCGCTCGTCTAGTTGATCATCACCACGCCGCCCTTGAGGGTCAGCGTGCCGTCTCCCTTGACGGTGGTGGCCGGGCTCTTCATTTCCGCAGTGCCGGTTCCTTCGATGTTGACGGCCGTTCCCTTGATCGTGATGCCGGACGCTTCAATCTTGATGCTGTTGGCCCCGACCTTCAGTTCGATGGAAGTTCCGGCCTCGATAGCGATGTTGCCGGCGTCGGCCTTGATGCCGATGTCGCCCGAAGTAACGCCCAGCGTGTAGTTGGCCGTATCGACCGCGATCGCCAGGTTGCCGGTCTTGATGGTCTCGGTCATATCCCCTTCGATGGTGACCGTGTGAGTCCCCGTCGTGACCTCGAAGGTCGAATTGCCAGTGCTGACCGTGACCGCCCGGTTTCCTTTGTCGATGGTGGTCGTCTCGTTGCCGGTGCTGACCGTGATGGTGCGATCTTTGTAGACCGTGATGGTCTGGCTGCCTTCCGCGGCATCAGCGCAGCCAACGTCAAGCTTCTGGCTGTTGAAAATCTTGACGGCTTGACTGCCCACATCAGCATCGGCACAGCCGATGTTCAGCGTGTGGTTGTTGAAGATGGTAACGGTCTGGCTGCCGTCGGTTTTGTCGGCGCAGCCGATATCGAGGGTCTGATTGTGCCAGATCTTGATGGCCTGGCTGCCGTCGACGCAGTCGGTGATGCCGATGTTGGTGGTCTGGTTATTGAAGATGTCGACCGTCTGGCTGCCGTCCTTCAGTGCGCTCTCTTTCTCGGGCTCACCAAAGCCGATCTTGTGGCTGTCCATGTACTCGACCACGCGAGCGTAATCCTTCTGCGCGTGGAAGTAGACGTGCTCTTTGTCCTTCAGATCTTCGAACCGCAGCTCGTTGAAGTAGGTGTCGTCTCCCTTCAAGCTGCTGCGGCTTTTCATGCCCGATTGCGTTTTGTTGTCGGGCAACAGATAGGGGGGCATCTGCTCGGCGTTGTAGACGCTTCCCACGATGATCGGCTGATCCGGGTCCCCTTCAAGAAAGTCGACAATGACTTCCTGGCCAATGCGCGGGATATGAATCATGCCCCACTGCTTGCCCGCCCAGGGGGTGCCAACGCGGATCCAGCACGAACTGTCGGCGTTGCGGGCGCCGATCCGATCCCAATGGAACTGCACCTTTACGCGGCTGTACTTGTCGGTGAAGATCTCTTCGCCCGCGGGCCCCACGACCACGGCCGTTTGCGAGCCCAGCACCGTGGGCCGGCGTGTCTTGCGCTGGGGACGGAACGGAACCGCCACCGGAATGCAGCGAAAGCGATTCGAGTACTTGAGCTCGATGTCGCTCCGACCGCCGGTGTAGGCGCCTTCGATGGAACCGGTGTGATCGATGGCCGAGAAGTAGTACTCGCCGTCGGAGTCGAAGTGGTCGACCAGCTTGAATTTGTAGCCCGGCGTGAACTGTGGGCAGGTGCTGGCGCCGGTGATTGTCAGCCCGGGGACGGCCTCTTGCTCCATGCGAACCTTGACGGTCCGCGTGCCGTCCGTCGGAATCTTGCCCAGTTCGGCGGCCTGGACTGCGCCGCCCTTATCGATGCCGTCGAATCGCTGCGCGAACGCACCGGGATAGTCGTAGATTTCCAGCGCGTCGTTCACTCCCACTTTCAACTTGTGGGTGATCGTGCCGACTGCGGCCGTGGGCATGATCGTGCCCAGCGACTCGAAGTTATCGTGCTTGCCGCCGGTGATCTTCTCGAAGCACTGGTCCCACAGCGCGTACTTGGCCGAGCGGATCTCTTGCACCTTTTCCCAGGCTTCGACCTTGTGCTCCAACTCTTCGCCCGCCGCGCGACGGCCCGATTCGGGACGGCGGAACAGGGCCTCCTTGGGTGTCTCCATGTCGGGGTCAGCGACTTCCAGCAGCGGAGTCGGGCTGTCGCCGATGATCATCTTGTGATCGCCGTCGAGGTGCTTGAAGAAGTAATAGATGCCTTCTTCTTCCATCAGACGGCTGCAGAAATCGAAGTCCGTCTCGCGGTATTGCACGCAAAAATCGCGCGGCTCGTACGTGGCGTCGAGTTTGAACTCGGCGTTCGCGCTGGCCAGCAACTCCGTGAGGATATCCTTGACCGACTTGTGCTGGAAAATGCGGCTGTGCTGCACGTGGGTCAGCAGCCACAGCTTGGGGACCACTTCGGCCCGGTAAGAAAAGAAGATGGTGTCTTCCAGACTGGCGCGCACCTGACGGCCTTCGGTCAGGCGGCTCACGATGCCATTGATGTAGCGGACCACGCTTTTCGAGCGGATCTCGACAGTAACCGATTGGCCCAGCAATGTATCGAAGGCGATGGGCTCTGTGACCTGGGCCAGCATGTCCAGGCGGAATTTGTACATCTCGCTGATTTCTTCGGTACCTGCCAGCCGCTCCAGCAGCATCACGTCGGCACCAAGCGGAGTTGTAACTGCCAAAGGGCGTTCTGCTTGAGAGAACTTCGCCATCGCTACCTCAGAGGTGGAATCGAGACACAGCCTGGCTGTGTATTGGGCGGGACCATTTTGGCCAGTTCGTCGGCCAACTACAAGAGTTGAGATTTGCAAACGTCGCTGTTCACAACGTGTGCGAACAGCAGCGATTGAAAAACCGGATAAACCGGTCGGATCGAATCGGTGGAACGTGGACGATCGGGTGCGTGGGCACGGCGAGAAGCTGCAGGTGGGAGTCTTAGGTGGGAGTCCGAGCGCCGGGCGGGATTCCGCCAGCGAATCGGAGTGCTACCTCTACGAGCAGACCTGCCGCGTGGATCAAAATCGACGAGAAGGTGTCGTAAGTCCTTTGCTGAAGCAACTTGCTGCGCGGGTAGGGCCACGAGCCCCGCGCAGCTGACTTCAAAAACTTACGGCGCGTCGGGGCGTTGCACGGACGCGGGACGGACGGGCGTCTTGCGGCGGGCCCCTTCCCAACCGGCGGCATTCATGGCGCAGAAGATCTGCAAAAAACTGCTGCACCAGAAGCCCAGAAATCCGCCCAGCACTCCGGCGCTCAACGCGGCCACGATCAGCCCGTTCGTGGCGTTTGCTTTGCGCAGATCGAAGCAGGCTTCGCCCATGGCATGCCCGGCGAAGCCTCCCGCTACGGCGCCAAGCACCGTTGCCAGGACGGTCAGCCAACCCAGCCGGATGCGGCCGATTCGCTCGGTGGTTTCCGCCCGCATCTGGGTGAGGGTTTCGCGCGCGGCTTCAGGCGACGCGAACTCGGGCGGGATGTTGTGCTGTGGACGGGGAGAATCCTGCAGCCTGGGATCGAAGTGCCGGCCGCCCCATTTGTTGGCCGCCACATGGACCAGCGCCAGCAGCACAAAGAACGCCAGTCCAACCGCCAGCCCCGGACCGAACCAGTTGCTGATGCCAAACAGCAGGCTGGCGCCGGCCATAAAGGCCAGCATGGTCCGCAGGCCAAACTGCGGCGGAGGTCGGTAGACCGGTTCTTCGGACATGGTAGCACTCAGCGTTTTCGCGGGCGTCATCCCACTCTGGATTATTGTAGAGGGCCAGACGTGATTGCGAATGCCCCCCGCTGGAACAGAGGCCAGGCGTTGACCTCGCCCGCTTGCTGCGCGACGATAGAGCCTCTTCTTCTGGACAAGCCCCCCCTCCTGCCATGAATTCCACCATGCTTCCCCGCTACGATCGCGCCCAGAGCTACGCCTGGAACTACGAACACGCCCCTGCCCCGGTAGCGGTCGAGGTGCCGGCCATTCCGGGCGAATGGTCCTATTGCGGCCGCCCAGTAGGCTCTCCGCTGGGGCTGCCTGCCGGGCCCTTGTTGAATGGCCGCTGGTGCCTGTATTACGCCAGCCTGGGATTCGATGTGCTGACGTACAAGACGGTTCGCAGCTACGAGCGCCCCTGCTATCCGCTGCCCAATCTGCAACCAGTACGCTGCGAGCAACTGGCGGGGGGAGAAGAACGACTCCCGGCCATTAACCACGATGCGCCAAGTTGGGCGGTCTCGTTCGGCATGCCATCGATGTCCCCCGAAACCTGGCGGAGCGACGTGGCCTGGACTCGCAAGCAACTGGGGCCCGGCAAGGTGCTGGCCGTGTCGGTCGTCGGAAGCGTGCAGCCGGATTGGACACTGGACCGCCTGGCCGAAGACTACGCGCAGTGTGCTGCCTGGGCGGTCGAGGCCGGCGCGGACGTGATTGAGACCAACTTCTCGTGCCCCAACGTGGCCACTTGCGATGGCCAGCTCTATCAGCAGCCTGCCGATGCCGCCCGCGTGGCGGCGCGATTGCGAGCTGCGATCGGCCGGACTCCGCTGGTGGTCAAGATCGGCCACGTGCACCACGAGCACGAGGCCGAAGTGCTTCTCGAAGCCTTGGCTCCGTCCATCGACGGGCTGGCCATGACCAACAGCGTGGCGGCGACCATTGCCGCGAGCGATGGCCAGTTAATGTTTGAGGGGCAGAAGCGCGGCATCTGCGGCGAGGCTACCCGCACGGCCTCGCTCCGGCAGACGGCGCTGTTTGCCCGCTTGCGCGAGCGGCAGGGCCTGAAGCTCTCGCTGGTCGGAGTGGGCGGGGCCAGCACCGCACGGCATGTTCGGCATTACCTGGACGCTGGCGCCGAGAGCGTACACCTCGCCACCGCAGCCATGCTGAATCCTGGCGTGGCGCTCGAAATCCGCCGAGAGTGGAAGTAGCCGCGCCGGGCCCTGCGTTCCCGCCAGGCCGACGGGAGCCTACAATTCAGCACGCATCCCTCTCTCGGAGACTTTGCAATGGAACCTGCAACCCGCCCGGGCGGCTTTGTCGAAGACGTCGAAGTCTCGGGGCATGTGATCGACAGCCTGATCCTGCCCAAGATCCTCGATCTGATCACCGGCTACGGTGGTTCGTTCCGCATCAAGCAGATGACCATCGGCCAGGCCCGCTCCGACCCCAGCTTTGCGCTGATCGAGGTGCAGGCTGCCAGCGAGGCCTCGCTGCAAGAAATTCTGGGGCAGATCAGCGACCACGGCGCCGTGCCCGTCGACAAGCAGGACTGCCGCCTGACGCTGGCCGACATGGACGGGGCTTTTCCGGAAGGCTTCTATAGCACCACCAACCAGCGGACCGAGATCCGCCTGAACAACCACTGGGTGCCGGTTGCCGACCAGGAGATGGACTGCGGCGTACTGGTCTCGCCCGATCGCCAGTCGGCCCGCTGCGTGGCGATGACCGACGTGAAGACCGGCGAGCAATACGTGCAGGGGCACGCCGGGGTGCGGGTCTTTCCCGAAGTCCGCGACCCGCAGCGCCGCCTGTTCGAGTTCATGGCCTCGAGCGTCTCCAGCGAAAAGCCCAAGGGGGTAGCCATTCGCGAAGTGGCCAACGAACTGCATCGTGCTCGCAAGGCCGGCAACAAAGTGCTGCTGGTCGGCGGCCCTGCCATTGTGCACACCGGCAGCGGGCCTCATGTCTGCCAATTGATACGCGATGGGTACATCGATGTCCTCTTCGCCGGCAACGCCCTGGCCACGCACGACATCGAGCAGGCTCTGTTCGGCACCAGCCTGGGGGTCTATCTCGACCGCGGCATCTCGGCCGAAGAGGGGCACGAGCACCACCTGCGGGCCATCAATCGCATGCGCCGCCTGGGCGGAATCCGCAATGCCGTGGACGCCGGCGTGTTGAAGTCAGGCATCATGTACGAGTGTGTAAAGAACGACGTCGACTTCCTGCTGGCCGGCAGCATCCGCGATGATGGCCCCCTGCCCGAAGTCATCACCGACACCTTGGTTGCCCAGCGCGAAATGCGCAAGAAGATCCAGGGGGTGACCTTCGCCCTGATGATCGCCACCACGCTGCACTCCATCGCCGTGGGGAACCTGCTTCCCGCTTGGGTGAAAGTGGTCTGCGTCGATATCAACCCTGCCACGGTGGTAAAACTTAGCGACCGGGGGAGCATCCAAACGGTGGGTTTGGTAACCGACGTGGAACCCTTCCTTCGGGTGTTGGTGAGCGAGGTCGAGGCACTGGCCAAGTAGTCCTTTGGCACGGCAAAGCAACTCCCATGGGGGGCGATGGAATCCAGTGTCCACGCGTGGCACGGTTGCATTTCCTGTGTGAATCGGCCTCGGGTCTGGCGATGCAACTCGATAGGCGATAGCGAGTAAGGCCGACGCTCGCACGAAGTGCCGTTGATTGCCCTCTGGGGCGGCCTACAATATTCCGCTAGAACTTGCGAAGCGTCCGCAAATGGCGCGAGCCAAGCTCGCCTCGCAGCCGTCTATGTTGCGGGGGACGTATCTCCTGCCGATCGCACCCACCTGAATCCGAATCATGCCCCTCTACGAATACCATTGCCCCGACTGCAATCACGACTTTGAAGCCCTGGTGCGCAGCGACGAGCGGGCCGAGTGTCCGACCTGTGGCACCAAGAAGCTCGAGAAACTGCTGAGTGTGCCTGCCGCGCATGTGGCGGGTTCTTCTTCGGCAAGCCTGCCGATGAGCGCCCCCGCGCCCGGCGGCTTCTGTGGACGAGGGACCTGCGGGATGCCCGGATGCGGTCCTGGTTGACGCGCCCCACCTTTGATCTGAAGATCGAGAAGCTATGGATTCGACGCCACGCGGACGGACTTCGCCACTTGAAGCAACGCTCGACTCGGTTCCCGGCCGCGATCGCACCGCGCACGTTCCGGATGCCTGTGCCAAAGTCGCCTTGATCGAGGGGAGCACCCCCTGCCTGTCAGGCGAAACCCATGTCCTGCTTCGGACGCGGCTTCGCGCGGCTGCTTCGCTGCTGTTGATGGGCTTTTCCAGCTTTTTCATCTTCTCGCTCATCGCCTTCGACCCCACGCGCCACATCGCCGACATCCGCTGGCTGCAATTGGGGGTTATCGCGACGCTGGCTCTGAGCGTGGCGATGCTGTATCGAGCCTGCCCGCGATCACTCAAGTTGCTGCGGATCTGCGAACTGCTGATCTTTGCCACACCGGCCCTGTTCTTTATGGTCCTACAACCGCTGGCCATGATGAAAGCGGCCGAGCAGGGGCAGTGGCTCAATCCGGTCGCCTGCTGGATGCTCCTGACGTTCACCTATGCGACGTTTATTCCCAACTCCTGGCAGCGCGCGGCCATCGTGACCGCGTTTTTCTCGCTGATTCCGGTGGGAATCATGCTGGCCGTGCGATCTCAATCGCCCGCGGTCGCCCAGATTATGCACATCTCGCATGTGGTCGAAGTGGTGCTGATCATGGGTCTTTCGGCCGCCACGGCGATCTACGGAGTCCACCTGATCGGTTCGCTTCGTCGCGAAGCCTTCGAGGCCCGCCAACTGGGCCAGTATCGCCTGACACGACTGCTGGGCTCGGGCGGGATGGGCGATGTCTATCTGGCCGAGCATCAGTTGCTCAAGCGGCCCTGCGCCATCAAGGTGATCCGCCCCAGTCGGGCCGGAGATCCGCAGGCCTTGGCCCGTTTCGAGCGCGAGGTCATGGCCACCGCCCGACTGTCGCACTGGAATACGATTGAGATCTTCGACTACGGCCGAACCGCCGATGGCACGTTCTATTATGTGATGGAATACCTGCCTGGCTTGTCGCTTGAAGACCTGGTCGATCGACACGGCCCGCTGCCGGCGTCGCGCGTGATCTATCTGCTGCGGCAGGTCTGCGATGGCCTGCGAGAGGCTCACCAGCAGGGCTTGATCCACCGCGATCTGAAGCCGTCGAACATCGTGGCCGCCGAACGGGGTGGGGTTTACGACGTCGCGAAAATCGTCGATTTCGGCCTCGTAAAGCCGATCGACGACAAGCTCGAGGCTCAGTTGACCGTCGACGGCGGCATCACCGGCTCCCCCTTGTACCTGTCGCCGGAACAAGCGATGGGAGGAGATCCGGACTTCCGCAGCGACATCTACTCGCTGGGCGCCGTGGCCTATTTTCTGCTGACGGGTCAGCCTCCCTTTGTGCGCGACCGAACGATCCAGGTGCTGCTGGCCCACGCTCACGACGATGTGGTCCCTCCGTCGCGTGTGCGCTCGGGGCTTCCCCAAGATCTGGAAGAGATCGTCGTGCGCTGTCTCGCGAAGACCGGCGAGCAGCGTTTCCAGGACGTGGCGAGTTTGGAGCGAGCCCTGGGCGATTGCCAGGATGACGGGCACTGGAATCGAGACGACGCGGCCGACTGGTGGCGCACGCGCAACACCGATTTTGAAATGCGGTCTGCGACCGAAGGCTCCAGCGCGGGCTTCGAGGTGCGCGAAGCAACGCCTGCGATAGGTTCTCGTGCCGTGGTGCAGGCTTAGCGAGGAAAAACGTCAGGCGATGGCTGCTCGCAAGAAGACTGAACGGACCTGTCCCCAGGGGCACAAGTACTTCAAGAGCACTGACTGCCCTACGTGTCCCGTCTGCGAAACGGAGCGAACGCCGGACGCCGGGTTTCTCGCTGGGCTTTCAGCGCCCGCCCGACGGGCCTTGGAACGCGAGGGGATCACCACCCTGACGAAGCTCGCACATTGCCGCGAAGCGGAGCTACTCGCACTGCACGGCTTCGGTCCGGCGTCCCTGCCAAAGCTGCGCGGAGCTTTGAAAGCTCAAGGGCTCGCATTCAAGAAGTGACGCCGCGCACGAAAAAAGGGAGGTTCGCATCGCAAATCGCGATGCAAACCTCCCTCGCGACGAGTCAGCGAAGTCGGCCCCAGAAGTCGGCGCGACTTCGCGACTCTGCCTTCATGGGTCGTCTGCTCGATCCTCAGCGGACCGAGCGGCGCCCACAACCCTTCAGGCGATCCCTTGCCGTACCGCCCAGACCGCAGCTTGCGTGCGGCCCGAAGCGCCAAGTTTTCCCAGAATGTTGTGGACGTGTTCCTTCACCGTTTCGACGCTGATGTGCAGCGCACGGGCGATCTCCTTGTTGCCGGAGCCGTTGGCTACCTGGCACAGGACTTCGACTTCGCGCTTCGTGAGCGGGGTTTCCAGATCGATGGCGGGGTCGGTTGCGGTAGTTTGCACTTGCTTGGCCTTTCGTAAATCTTCGTCGGTCCAGACGTTTTGACCGCCCGCGACCGCGCGAACTGTCGACAGAAGCTCCTGACGCGAGCAGCCCTTCAAAACGTATCCGCTGGCCCCTTGCGAGGCGGCCTGATTCACGTACGTGGGATTATCGTAGGTCGTCAGCATCACAACGGCCGTCGAAGGAAGCTCGCGCTTCAATCGAGCCAGCGTGGCAAAGCCATCGCCATCGGGCATCCGCACATCCAGCAGCACGACATCCGGCCGCGTCGCATGCGCCGTTTCCAAAGCCGCCGCACAACTCGACGCCATGCCGACAACCTCGATCTCGGTTCCGGCCACGAGGGCCGAGATGCCCGTACGAATCACTTCGTGATCGTCGACAATCAACACCCGAATCCCCATGACATGAACTCCTGTTTTCTCGTGGCGACTCGCAGGGAGTCGCCGTGACTGAAGGCCATCAATGGCCGGCTCGTGAAGGCCGATGTTTTTTGCAAAGGCCTTACAGCAAAAGGCCTTCGCTTCAACTCACTTGCGAAGGTCACGTGCAATGGTCCAACAACCCCTCTAATGGCACTTGGTGTGCCGCATGTTCGAGAATTCGAGCCCGATTGGCCCATCTCGGGTTGCAACAGTTGCAGAGACAAGTAGTTATGGAAATTACACGCACAATCTTGGTCTTGGATTCGAAGGGAAGGGGCGACGGGCCCTCCATTGGGGACCCCCGAATTGGCGGTAAAATCTACAGTCAACGACACCAGACCCCATAGAATTTACTGCCGTAGAGTTGATGCAAGGGAAAGCTAGGGAAATGCTTAGGTCTTCGTTCGTTGGTCCGCGACGCTTCGGCTTGCTCGCCTGGCTTGCATCGGTGAAAAGTTTCGTAGCCAGAATTTCTTGCTCTGATTAGACTTGCGGCGCTCAGGTGGGATTATTCCAGTCCCGTTGAGGCTAAGCTCCACGCGGACTCGAAAAAATGGGGTATTTTTAATAGAACCCCCACAGAGGCCGGAATAAGATGAATGCCGTTGCGCTACGGATTCGTCACTAACAGAATTGTGGCCAACGTTTCGGGCAACTGAGGTAATAGGTCAACGGGGTCATTCCGGGCAGCCGGCGATCCTTGCGAAATTAAATGGGTCTGGTCACTGGTGCTCCAGACCTCGCGATTCATCCGGAACAAAGGGTTCCCCAAGATGTCCACTCAAAAGCGTTTTTCGAGACTTCTGGCAGGGGCCATGGTCGCCGCTGGGATTGCAGCACCGTTGGGGTTTGCCCCTTCGGCCCGCGCCCAGGAAGCCGCCCTGCCCGCCGACGGCGCCGAGCAACTGATTCGCAATGTCGAACAGCAGCGGCAGGTCGTCGAGCAGTTCCTCACGGGGCGCGTGCAGGACGCCTTGGCCAAGAGCCGCACCGACATGCGGACCAATCCGCAGGGCGCGATGGACCTGCTGAAGCAGGCCCTGCAGGCCGTGGTCAGCACACCCGAGATTTCGGCCGACGTGCGACAGCAGCTCCGCAACCAGATTGAAGGCGCCCTGCGTCAAGCGGCCAACGTTCAGACGGTGAACGAGGTCGAGGACGTGGCCGTGCGTCGCTTTCAGGCGGAGTCCGAAGAGCGTAAGCGTCTGGTCGAAGGACTCCGTCAGAAGGACGAGAAGCTCAAGGCGATCATGTCGCGCTTCGAGTACCTGATGGACGAAGGCCAATACCGCGCGGCCGAAGACATGGCCAACCTGGCCCGTCGCGAGGCGCCGAACCTGCTGGCCGCCAACTCGGGCAGCGAGAACGCCAACCTGCGTGGCAACTTTATCGAGTTCATGGCCGTTCGCGAACAGCGCTGGCGCAACTTTGCCGCCGCGTTGCTCTCAACCGAGCGTTCGAGCGTGCCGTTCCCCGACGAACCGCCGCTCATCTATCCCGATCCCGAAGTCTGGGCTCGTCTGACCGAGCGTCGCAAGCAGTACGCGGCCGTCGATCTGGCCGATCAGGGGCCCGCCGAGAAGCGGATCCGTTCGGCGCTGGATAACCCGGCCCGCATGGAGTTCATCGAAACCCCGCTGAACGACGTAGTCGAGTTCCTCAAAGACGAGCACGAAGTACCCATTCAGTTGGACAAGAAGGCCCTGGAAGACGAAGGGGTCGACTCGGCCACGCCGATCACGATGAACCTGGCGGGCGTGTCGTTCCGATCGGCCATGCGGCTGATGCTGGACCCGCTCGGCCTGACGTATGTCATCAAGAACGAAGTCATGCTGATCACCACCAAGGTGAAGGCCGAAGAAGACCTGATTGCCAAGGTCTATCCGGTCGCTGACCTGGTGATCCCCATCGAGACCCCGCCCATCGGCAGCATCGGTCTGAACGGCGCCGTGGGTGGCGGCGGTCAGTTCGGCGCCGGTGGTGGCGCGAATGGCGGCGGCATGGGTGGTGGCGGCGGCATGGGTGGTGGTGGTGGCATGGGTGGCATGGGCGGCGGCGGCATGGGTGGTGGCGGCGGCGGCGGATTCTTTAACGTCGCTCCCGGCCAACAGGGTGCCAACGGCAACGGCTTCATGCAGGGCGACGCCAGCAAGGAGCTGATCAACCTGATCGAGAAGGTGATTGCCCCCAACACCTGGGACACCGTCGGTGGCCCCGGCGCGATTCAGTATCACAAGACGACCAAGTCGCTGATCATCCGGGCTTCGAGCGAAACCCACGACAAGATCGGCAATCTGAACGGCGCTCTCCGTGCCTTCAACGTGAAAGACGATACGTCGAAGCCAGTCGCCCAAGGCGAAGCGGCTCCCGCGGCTGAAGTCGAAGCGAAACCCGAAGCGGACAAGGCTGAAGTGAAGGCCGAGGCCAAGCCCGCCGACGAAGTGAATAAGGACGAAGCCAAGAAGATTGTGCTGAAGGAGACCGAACTAAAGGTCCCCGCCGGCGATCCCGAGACCGGCTGGAACGACGTCTTCAGCGGCCGTCAGGTTGCCGAAGCGGCCGTTCGTCAGACCGCTCGCAAGCTGTTCGAGAAGCGTGAATTTGAGCAGGTCATTGCCCTGATCAACGCCGCGCTGCGGAACGGCCAGGGACAGCCCTGGATGCACGAAGTGCTGGGTCTGGCCCTGCAGGCCAGCGGTCGCTCTCAGGAAGAGGTCGAGCGGACGCTGATGTCGGCGATCGACCTGCAAGAGCCGAACGCCCTGAACCTGATGTTTGCGGCCCGCTATCTGGCGTCGAGCGGCTCCGAGGCCCGTGCCTTGAAGCTCTACCGTCAGGCCGGCACGCTGGCCCCGAACATGTCGGAGCCGTACACGAATGTCCTCGCCCTGGCCCAGCGCCTGGGCGATATCGATGGCATCAAATGGGCTGCCACCGGCATCATGAGCCGGGCCTGGCCGCAGAACATGTCGGAACTGACACAAAGCGCCCGGGGTGCTGCGACCAGCGCCTTGGCTCAACTGCGAGCGGGCCGACGCTTCCGCGAGGCCGAGCAGTTCCAGGGTGCTGTGACCGAAGCCATGCGTCGCGACATCATGGTTCTGGTCTCCTGGACGGGCGAAGCCGACGTGGACCTGGCGGTGGAAGAACCGACCGGCACCATGTGTTCGCACCGTCAGGCGATGACCACCTCGGGTGGTGTGTTGCTGGCTGACGCGTTCGCCCAACAGGGTGAAAAGTCCAACCGCAAGGTGACAGAAACGTACATCTGCCCGCAGGCCTTCGACGGCAAGTACCGCATGCGGCTCCGTCGCGTGTGGGGCGATCTGACCGCCAAGAAGGTTTCGGTCGACATCTACACTCACTGGGGTTCAGATCGTTCGCGTCATATCAGCAAGCAGATTCCGCTGGGCGATGAAGACGCGGTGGTGATCTTCGAGTTGGCGAACGGACGTCGGCTGGATCAACTGGCCGAGCATCAGGTCATCAACGCCGCGCAGCAGCAGGTTGCTGCCCGTCGCGACATGCTGATGCAGCAGTTGGACAGCCTGGCCGAGACCTCGCCGGTGAAGAAGCTGTTGGGAGTGCGTCATCGGCAGTTCGCCGCGGCTCGTGCCCAGCAGAACAATATCCCCGGAACGCCCGGCTATCAGCCGGTGATCATCGTGCTGAGCGAAGGGGCCCAGATGAGCGCTCAGGCGGTCATCTCCGCTGACCGACGCTATGTGCGCTTCACAGGCATCCCCTTGTTCACGGGTATCGGTGATGTGACTACGTTCGACATCGGCTCCGGCGCCACGACGACCCAGCCCTTCAACGGACCGGGCGCAGGCAACGGCCAGATCGGCAACGGTCAGGGTGGCAACGGCGGCGGCGGTGGTGGTGGTGGCGGCGGTCCTGCACTGGGACTTTGCGGCGACGGCCAGGCTCTGCCTGGTGCCGGCCCCGTCTACGCAATTCCGGGCTCGGGTACGATCGAACGGCCCGAAGGGGCGGCACCCCCTGTTAATGCTTTTTGTGCCTTCGGAGTGAATACGACCACCGGATTGCAGCAGACCATTCTCTGTGCAGGTGCCGGCCAGGTCGGGGTTGGCTTGTTCATCCCGATGGACGCGGCTGGCACCGCTACTCGGTGCATGCAGCCGGTGCGAACCGACCTGTTTGTGATTGTGGGTGGGGCGAACAACCTGCCCGCCAACCTCGCGTTGACAACGATTCTGCCTGTCGGTCTGTACCAGTTGCCCGCCGATTCGCGGATCGTAACTGCCGCGGGTGCGACTGCACTGGGTGGTCAGTATAATGCGGTCGGCGGCCTGATTCAGACCTTCCCGCTGCTGTATCCCGCGGGCGGATCGCTGATCATCAATCCGTAAGACAAGCAACTTTGCTCCGCATTACGTCCGAGTTCCACTTGGTCGTAATGCGGAGCAGTTAGAAAACCGATTAAAACCTTGGCCCGCGCTCGGAGCGTGCCGTCTTCTCTCAGAGGCTGGAGCTAGGCGAGGGAATCGAGCTCTAGTTGGGTAACGTAATACTATGGTTCGTTTAAGCCTAGCAATCGCCATGGCCTCTCTCGTCCTGGGGAGCGCTCTTTCAGCGGCCGAGCCGCTCAAGATCAAGAAGGGCGAGCCCACCAAGGCCGCTGCTCCGGCCGGCAACAAAGCGGCCGACGCTCCCGCCGAGCTGGCCCCGGCTGGCCCCGCTCACGATCCCGAAGTGGCCTGGAACGATCACTTCGCCACCCACCAGGAACCCCCTGCCGTGGTCCGGGAAGCGGTTCGCAAGCTCTTCGACAAGCACAAGTTCGACGACGTGATCGCCGTGATCAACGCCGCCCTGCGACACGGCCAAGGCCAACCCTGGATGCACGAAGTGCTGGGTCTGGCCCTGCGGGCCAATGGCCGGCCTCAATCGGAGGTTGAGCGGACCCTGCTGTCGTCCATCGACCTGCAAGAGCCGAATGCCGTGAATCTGATGTACGCGGCCAAATATCTGGCCTCGAGCGGCTCCGAAGCTCGCGCCCTAAAGATGTTCCGCCAGGCATCGGTTGTGGTCCCCACCCGGCACGAACCTTATGTGCACGGTCTGGATCTGGCTCAGCGTCTGAACGACACCGACGCTATTCAGTGGGCCGTCACCGGCATCCTGGGCCAGGCTTGGCCAGATGACAAGGCGAACCTCTGGGAGCAGGCCTCCGGGATCGGCAAGGCCACCATCGAACAACTGCGGGCCAAGGGCCAGAAGGCCGAGGCCGACGCGTTCCAGAAAGCCATCGATCAGGCCCTGGTCCGCGACGTGATCGTGGTCGTTCGCTGGCTCGGCGAAGCCGACGTCGATATGGTGGTGGAAGAGCCCTCGGGCACCATCTGCACCCATCGTAATCAGCTCACCACCTCGGGCGGGGCGATTCTGGCCGATTCGTTCGCCCGCCAGGGAAAGACCTCGAACAAGGCTGTCTCCGAGACCTACGTCTGTCCGCAAGGCTTCGACGGCCAGTACCGCATGAAGCTCCGCCGCGTGTGGGGCAATCTGGCGGCCAGCAAGGTCACGGTCGACATCTACACCCATTGGGGTACCGAAAAGACCCGCCACATGACGAAGCAGGTGCCGCTGGGGAACGACGACTCGGTCGTCCTGTTCAGCCTCGAGAGCGGTCGCCGCACCGAGCATCTGGCCGAGAACCTGGTCGCCAACGCGGTGGAGCAGCAAGCCGCAGTGCGTCAGAACCTGCTGATGCAGCAGCTCGACAGCATGGCCACCACCGCACCGGTCACTCGCCTGCTCGGAGTTCGTCAGCGTCAGTATGCCGCCGCCAAGGCGATCAACAATAACATCCCCGGCACGCCCGGTTATCAGCCGGTGATCATCGTGCTGAGCGAAGGGGCCCAGATGAGCGCTCAGGCGGTCATCTCTGCCGACCGTCGTTACGTCCGCTTTACCGGTGTCCCCTTGTTCACCGGCATCGGCGATGTGACGACCTTCGACATCGGGTCAGGAGCCACCACCACGCAGCCCTTCAACGGCGGCGGCGCCGGCAACAACCAGTTGGGCAACGGCCAGCAGCAGAATCCAGCTCCGGCCCCAGCCCCGGCCCCAGCCCCGGCCCCAGCCCCGGCTCCAGCCCCAGCCCCCTAGTGAATCGCTCGCAGTATCTGCGATCTAAACGCTCAAGGCCTCGCAAGACTCGAACTTGCGGGGCCTTTTGTGTTGAAATCGATGATCACGCCCGGGAGAACGAAGAAATGTGGCGAGCCCGCTTGCGCGGGTCTTCTTGCCGCTTAAGCAGGGCGATGCGGCCCCCCGACTCACTTCCCCGCGGGCTTGGGCTCGGATCCCTTGAGCATCTTCAGGTAGTCCTCGGTCCGGTCGACTGCTGGCAAGTCGCTCTTGTAGAGAAAGTTCAAGTCGTCGGCCGGTTGCCCCAGCTCGACATCGAACAACTCCATGATGATCAACGACTTGCCCGTCAGGCGGTTGGCCTTGCCTTTGGCCTCTTCTTTCTTGTCGTCTTTCTTGTCCGCTGCTTCGGGATCGCTGCGGCGATATTCGACCCGATGAATAAACAACGTCTTGGGATCCAACAGCAGCAGGACTTCGTCGGGAACATACTCTGCCAGCTTCTTCAGATCCGCGGGTTTTCCTTCTTCGATCTGCTTTTGCTGCTCTGGCAGCATGCGAATCAGCGCGTCCCGCTTCCATTGGCCGCGTAATGCCAGAAAGCTCCGATCCCCCACCTTCATGGTGCCCGCGGTGACAAAATCAAACTGACTGCGCAAGCCGCGCAGTAGCTGCTCCAACCCGCCCAACCCCAGGATCGTCTGCGAGGGGAACTGCCCCGGCCGCTGGGGGCCGCTCTCCAGGGCGTCGCGCACGGCCGTCACGTCTACTTTGGTCAGCAGACGGCTCCCCAGGATCTCGCGATAGTCCCACAGCCACCGGCCATCGCACACCTGCTGCAGGCTGCTAGGGGGGCGACGGTCGTCCAGGGCGATCTTCAACTCGAGCTTCATCTTCCATTGGGGACCCTTCAGATAGGTCCCGGTGCCGTCGAGCCGCTTGCCGAACAGGTCGACCCGCTGACGAATCCCCGCCCGTACCCAGTCGGTCGCGGCCAGATTCTTGGCGGCTTGATCCAGCAGACGCTCGGCATCGAGTTCCGCTGCTATCGGGGGCTTGGCCGCCGGAGCTTCGGCCTTCTTGGAGGGCTCGGCCTGGGCCAGCACCAACGTCGCTGCAGAGGGGGCGTTCCCCCCAACTTCATGCGTCGTTGCGTCCGTATTTGGCACAGCCTGGGCAAGCTGAGACGCCTGCGCCGATCGTCCGCCTGCTGTCACCGTCAGCACCGTCAAGGCTAGCAAACACGTGTAGCGGAGATGCTTAGCAATCATCGTTTTGGGGTTCTGCTGGATTTGCCAAAGAATCCGCGTGAAAGCGGCCGACTTTTATCCCTTAGAGGGAGACTCTGGACTTTCAGAGCCTTTCGGGTCTTGCCGTGTCGGTGTATCCGACACCAAAGCCCACGGGTTGCGAACTCGAGAGCGCATTGTAGGGCTGCTGGAGATTGGGGTCCACGCCAGGACCCGCCCGCACGATGCACGCCGAGGGATCGCGAGCCATGACACGGAGGATGTTGGCAGCCGTTCACGCTCAAGTCACGCCAGGCAGTGAGGCCTGGTCTGTCCGAGGGGGGAGACGATGAGATATTCGATCGCGTTGTTGATGACGCTCGTGGCCGCAGTCGGCTGCGGGCACAGGCTGCCGCCGGCAGCTCAGATGATGCACCCCGGCCCCGGCGTGGGCGGACCTGGACCCGGCGTGGTCGGCCCGATTGGGCCGAACATGGGCGGCGGTTGCGGTCCTGGCCAGGGCATGATGGGAGCCTCGCAGATCCACTTTGTGGGTCCCGAAGGCATGAACATCCAGTGGGACATGGGCGGCGACGGCCAGTTCAACTCGGATCCGCTGGTCGCTCCGGTCCGTTACAACTTCGGCCAGGGCCAGATCTATCGGCTCAAGCTGATGCGGATCGCCGGCTACGAAGGTGTGGAACTGTATCCGACCATCGAGGTCGCTCCGGTTCTGCCCCGCACGGCCGCCTATCTGGAACACAATGCGATCCCGGTGCAGTTCACCCAGGAAGACCTCGATCAGGTCCTCTCGGGCAACTTTGTCACCAAGGTGATCTACCTGCCCGATGCCGAGTACCAGGAGCTGGCCGTGGCCGGCGTCGAGACCCTGGTCAGCACGCGGCTCGATCCGGGTGTCGACCCGATCGTCGAAGCCGACCGTCGCGGCTCGATCCTGGCGATCATTCGCTTGGGTAACAAGATGCTGGAGCAGGTTGCCGGCGACGAAGTCGGCGGCGGCGCCATGATGGCCGGTGGCGGCGGGTTCGGTGGCGGTATGCCGGACGGCTACAACGGCGGTCAGTGGGGCATGCCCATCACTGGCACCCCGATCGGCCTGCCTGGTCCCCCGCACGTACCGCTGGGCGTCCCGGCCGGTCTGCAGAAGCACGAGATCCGCAACCACACTCGGACGCGGATCCCTGAGCCGACCGAGTCGATTCGGGTCAACGCCCGCCAGGTCCCTGGCGTGAGCTACCCGCAGCCGGCCAACCGGATGCGGATCCTGGAGTGGAACCGCTAGTTCAACGGGAAGCGGCCGTCCGCAAGGCGAACCCTTGCGGACGGCACACCCATCGGACTTTTTGCCCTCGCCCTTTGCTGTCGCAAAAGGCTTGTGAACGAAGCAGTCGAAGAAGTGTCAGGTATGCGTCCACGCGGTGATTGTCCGAGGGTCAGCTCGGTGCGCCGCGTCCCGTCTTTCGCGTGAATGGTCGAGCGGGCCGCAAGCCCGCCTGAGTCCGTTTTCAATTCGTCACCCTTCGCGTCGAAGCCAGCCAATGGTCACCACGCCCTTCCGCAAAGCCGATCGAGTCCAGCCCGATCGGCTCCGAGCCGCCCCGCGTTGGAACAGAGCCGTGCTGGCTGCTGCCGCCCTAGTGGCGATGTCGGCCGCACCACTCTGGGCGCAAGCGCCTGTGCACTATCGGCACAGTCAGACTACGCCGCCGGGAGCGATTGGAAGCCGGGCGCTCCGGCAGGGCGGGCCATTGGCTGGCTATTATCAACCGGTCGAAGTGAAGGGTCCCGAGGGCTCGACCATTGCGGTCGCTGCCGACGGGGCCTTCCTCGACCTGGAACCCTCGCCCGTTCGTTACGGTCTGTTGATCTCGCCGGTCTATCGCCTGCGAGTCGCCAACATTCCGAACCACGAAGGGCAAGAGGTCTTCCCCACGATCGAAGTCATCGATCGTACGTATCCTCCGTGCAATCAGGCCCTGAACTTTCCGGTGCCGATTGACATCACGGAAGAAGATCTGCGACTGGCGCTCTCGGGCAAGTTTGTGACCCGGGTGATCTACGTCGAAGATCCCAAAGCCGCCGTGCCGGTGGCCGAGACCCGCGACTCGGGCCGTTGGTTCGATGCCGGGCCCAACGCCAACGCGGTCGAGCTGGCCGACATTCTGGGACGCCCGATCGCCATCCTGCGAATCGGCGGTCGTATCCCCGACGATGTGACGCGCCCCGATCCGGGCTTCATGGGCACGGGCGCTCCTCTCATGAAATACCCGCAGCGGGTTCCGCAACGGCTGCAAGGGGTGCAACCTCCCGCGCCGGCCGACCCCGCGCCGATGCCGAAGGTCGACGAGAAGGTTGAACAGACCGCTGCACGCCGCCGCATCGTTCCGCTTCCCAAGGCAGTTTCCGAGCGGAATCTGCCGACCGCTAAAGCCTTCAGGTAACTGCGACGATGAGCCACTCTGCGAATAATGCCGAGCATGCCGCCGCGGTTCCCTCGTGGTTCCGTTGGGTGCTGCTGGCCGGCGCGACGATGATTCTCTGCTCGTGCAGTTCGCCCGCCCATCGCGCCCAGCGCGGCGGCGGACAAGGCATGCCGCCGGGCAGTCCCAATGACTTCAGCCCTGTCGGAATGCATCCGGTCGACGCTGCGAACATGGGCATGGGCGGCCCGGTGATGCAGGCTGGCGCTTCGTACGAATACGGCGGCGGCCCCGTTCCTTGCGGCACCTGTGGCGCCTCGAGCGGGGGCGGCGGTTGCGGACCTCAACAGAAATGCTGCCCCGATGGCTGCGACGGAGTCTGGCCGCCGGATGAGTGGCTCTACGACGGCGGCGATCGCCATCTGAAGGCCCGCGTCGACGGCGACTGGCAAGTCCAAGGTCTCGACATCGAAGACACCATTGGGCACTACGACACTCCGGATGGCCGGACGCTGGTCGAGCCCTCGAACTGCGTTCCCATCTACGCACCGCGGTTCGCCGCCGTGCGTGTGGTGAGCGCCGCTGTGGCCGACCTGAATGTTCAGGGCCCGCAGGGTCAGAACCTGAAGTTGCCTCCCTTGCGGATCGAAGAGAACCAGCCGGTGGCGACCAGCATGCAGCCGATTCAGCTCGGCCGGCAGATCGGCACCCGCAAGGCCAATGCGTTCCGCACTCGCGACTTCGCCGGAGCGGTCTCGCAGGTCCTGTCGGCCCGCGAGTTCAGCGATGTCTACTCGCCTTACGAAGCCCTGGGGATCATCCAGTTCGGTATCTTGAAGCAGGAAGAGAAGGCCCGCCTGGCCAAGAGTGTTCAGGCCGCCATCGTGTGGACTGCCGATCAGGCCGTGCAAGTGGTGATCGAAGGCAAGAAGGCCTCGGAACTGGTCAAGGACGAGAAGCCGGGCGTTACCTACACCATCGACTCGCCTGGCCAGCCCAAGCTGCGGGTCATCAAGATCGCCAGCGACTGTGCCGCCGAACCCGGGGACATCGTGGAGTTCACGATCCGCTTCGACAACACCGGCACCAAGCCGATGGGCAATGTCACGCTGCTCGACAACCTGACAACCCGCCTGGAGTACCTGGAAGGGACCGCTCAGGCCAGCGTCAAGACGCACGACTACGAGAAGGACGAGCAAGGCCAGGTCGTCGTCGAAGAACGCGAGATCGAGCGGGTCGACGACAACGGCAACCTGATCAAATCCACGGTCAAGATTCCCGTGCGGGTGATGAACCCGGTCAGCTTCTCTACGGAGAAGAACGAGGCCGACTCGGTGACCTTGCGTTGGGAAATCCAGGACCCGCTGATGCCCGGCCAGGGTGGCGTGCTCCGCTTCAAGTGCCGCGTGCGGTAGGAGTCGGGGCGCGTATGGTAGCAGGCACACTCCGTGTGCCGTCCGCCCTATTGTGGTGCAGGCGTCCCGCCTGCTTTTGAAGTGGGACCGACATTGCAGCAGGCGGGACGCCTGCACCACAAAAGATCACAGCCTCTCCGTGGGGCTTTCTCGCGTCGAACCCGAAAAGTTACACACTTGTGAGATCATCGCACGCCGCTTCGCGTTCTGTCCGAAGTCCCAAAGGGGCGCACTAAGACAGCCTGGGGCGCAGCCCCAGGTCCGCGGGCCCTATTCTTGTTCACCCCTTGGCGACTGCTGCGGCGAAGCCGCAGCAGTCGCCAAGGGGTAGGGAAGCGGTGTGGGCTACGTCTTCCTGGGGCTGCGCCCCAGGCTGTCATAGTGCGCCCCTTCGGGACTAGATGCAGCGCCTGGTCTAAGTTAATTTCCGCCCCTTTGTGGTGCGGGCGTCTCACCGACATTGCAGCAGGCGGGACGCCTGCACCACAATAAACGGACGCCACACACAGTGGCTGTGATCTCTTGCGGAGTAGCCGCGTAAAGTAGCAGGCACACTCCGTGTGCCGTCCGCCTGAACGCCCTCGAACGTCCGCCTTGGTACACGCAAACGGCTTCCAGCGGACGGCACACGGAGTGTGCCTGCTACTTTACGCGACTGTCACTCGAGATCTTCGAGCAGGCTTAACAGCCGGTCCACTTCTTCCTCGGTGTTGTAGTGCAGGAAGCCGATGCGGACCATGCCTTCGGGCTCGCGTCCCAAGGCCTGCGTGAGCGGCAGCGCGTAGTAGTTACCGCTCCAGACAAAGACCCCTTCGTCGGCCAAATGCTCGGCCAACTTCTGCGGTGCCAGCTTGGCATGGGTGATGGAGACCGTCGGCAGGCGCTGGTCGAACTTCGCCCGATCCGTGATGCCCCAAACGCGCACGCTCTTGAGCTTGGCCAGACCGTCGAGCAACTGCGTGACCAGCTTGCGCTCGTACTCGGCAATCACCGCATAGGCGGCCAACAGCGCCGGGCGACGGGCCATGGGCGGTCCAATCGGAGCGGGCGAGACCTCGCGCCCCAGCGCCGCCAGATACTCCACGGCCGCCAGCACACCCGCGATCCCTTCGTGGTTCTGCGTGCCGGTTTCCCAGCGGCCGGGCAGTTCGTCGGTCGCGGGGCGCAGCTTGTAGACGGGAAGCGACTCCATCCACTGCCGCTTGCAATACAGTACGCCGACGTGCGGCCCGAAGAACTTATAGGCCGAGCACGCCAGGTAGTCGCAGTCCCAAGCCGTAACATCGATCGCGGCATGCGGGGCGTAATGCACCGCGTCGAGAAAAACCTGCGCTCCGACGGCATGGGCGAGTTTGGTGATCTCGGCCACTGGGTTGACCGTACCGACGGCATTCGACGCGCATCCCACGGCCACCAACTTGGTCTTCGACGAGAGCTTCGCTTTAAAATCCTCAAGATCGAGCGTGCAGTCACTCTCGCGCACGGCGATGTGATGGACGGTGGCCCCCGCATCGCGCGCAGCCAGCACCCACGGCGTGACGTTGGCATCGTGATCGAGCCGCGACACGATCACTTCATCTGCCGGCTGCCAGGTCTTCGAGAGAGCCCGGCTGAGCGCGAGGGTCAGCGTCGTCATGTTCGCCCCGAAAGCCACCAGATCGGCGTCCTTCGTCCCAACCAGATCGGCAACCGCCCGATGAGCTTCGTCCAGGATGCCATCGCTCTGGCGACTGGTGGCGAAGACCCCGCCGTGGTTGGCGTTGCACTCGGTGAAGTAGCGATAGATCGCGTCGATCACGCCTTGCGGCACCTGACTGCCCGCCGGGCCATCGAAGTACACGGCCGGCTCGCCGGAGACGGTTCGCCCAAGGGCAGGGAACTGCTGACGGACACGCGAGACATCGAAGGAGGGCATGGCGACATCGGTGGTTGAAGGAGGGGCAGGGGTTCCAGGCCCCTCATACTAGCGTCCGACAAGCAGGCGAATAGTCCATCAAGTCATCACCGCATTCCCTGGGCGTAGCCTTCGGGCTATAGTCGCCCGTGCTGCGACCCAACGTCTCTCACTCCCCGATGCAATGCATGGCGTTTCTTCAAGTCCATCGCCTGACCTATCGTTATCCCGACGGCACGCCTGCTCTCGATGGCGTAAGCTTTGGCATCGACGCCGGGCAATCGGTCGGGCTGGTGGGGCCGAACGGGGCCGGCAAGTCGACGCTGCTCTTGCATCTGAACGGACTGCTCCCAGGCGGGCGCGATCCGCATGGGCACTCGCACGGCTTGATGTCGGGCGAAGCGCGGCAGGAAGAACCGAAGTCGGCAGTCCCTCCGGTTGAAGTCGATGGTTTGCCGGCGGTGCGCGAGAATCTGGCGCGCATTCGTCAGCTTGTTGGATTGTTGTTTCAGGATCCAGATGACCAGCTCTTCTGCCCCACCGTCCGCGAAGATGTGGGCTTCGGTCCGCTCCAGCAGGGACTGAGCCGCGACGAAGTGCTGGCCCGAATTGCCGACGCGCTCGCGCTCGTCGGCCTGACTGGCTACGACGACCGGGTGCCCCATCATCTCAGTTTTGGAGAGCGGAAGCGTGTCTGTCTTGCCGGCGTGTTGGCTTGCCGTCCGCGCCTGCTGGTCCTGGATGAACCGACTGCCAATCTCGATCCCCGCAGCCGAAGGCAGTTCATCTCGATCGTGCGCAGCCTGGAAGGCCCTAAGCTGATCGCTAGCCACGACTTGGAGATGATTCTGGAGCTCTGCCCGCGCGTTCTCGTTCTGGACGCAGGTAAAGTGGTCGCCGATGGGCCCGCACGCGAAGTATTGGCCAACGAGCCACTGATGCTGGCCCACGGGCTTGAAGTCCCCTTAAGCCTTCAGACATTAAAGGGTTAGAGGAAGTTGGTGGCCTGGTAAAGAGACGGCTCGCACAGTTGCATCAAAATATGTTGATATCTGCCGAGCACTGTGATACTCTGACCTCGTCGGGAGTTGGCCTGACAACTACGAGGACGGACCATGCCTACACGCACGCGCCTGCTCGCCTTCCTGCTTCTGACCGTACTTATTCCTCGTTCGACCGCTCGCGCGGTGGAGCCAAGCGTTGCCAACGCGGATGCCAAGGCGGCGCGCGACGTGGAAGGGGAAGAGTTCTTCGAGAAGAAGATCCGTCCCATGCTGGTGCAGCATTGCTATGCGTGCCACGGCAAGGGACAGAACAAAGGCGGGCTGAATCTCGACTCGCGCGACAAGACAATGATCGGCGGCGAGAGCGGCAAGAAGGGCATGGTCCCCGGCAAGCCGGACGAGAGCCTTCTGATTGCCGCCGTCACTTACGAGGGCGATGTGCAAATGCCTCCCAAAGGGAAGCTCACCTCCGAAGAGATCGCTGACCTTTCGCTGTGGGTGAAGAAGGGCGCCCCGTGGCCGCATGATGTTGCGGCATCCACCGGCGGACAGTTTCGCACGGGAGGATCGAGCGTCACCGCCGCGGAACGAGCCTTCTGGTCATTCCAACCGGTCAAGGATTCGCCTCCCCCGGAGGTACGTGATACTGCCTGGCCGCGCAAGCCGCTTGACCGCTTTGTGCTGGCCCGTCTGGAAGCCGAAGGATTAAAGCCCGCGGGTTTGGCCGAAAAGCGGACGCTGCTGCGGCGGGTGACCTTTGACCTGATCGGTTTGCCTCCCACGCCGGAAGAGATTGACGCGTTCGTCGTCGACGATACGCCCGAAGCATTGGCCCGAGTGGTCGATCGCCTGCTGGCCTCTCCTCACTATGGCGAGCGTTGGGGCCGGCACTGGCTGGACGTGGCCCGCTATGCGGAAGACCAGGCCCACACGTTCTCAGCCCGGCTCTATCCCCAAGGCTACCGTTATCGCGATTGGGTGGTGAAGAGCTTTAATGACGACTTGCCCTACGATCGCTTCTTGCAGGAGCAGATTGCCGGCGACTTGCTGGACAAGGAACTCGCCTCGACCGACGAAGGGCAAGCCGCCCGCATGGCGCGGCTGCCCGCCTTGGGCTTCTTCGCCCTGGGCCCGGTCTACTACAAGAACACCGACAAGGGGAAGGCCGAAGCGGACGAACTCGATGACCGCATCGACACGCTCACCCGCGGCATGCTGGGACTGACGGTTTCGTGCGCCCGCTGTCACGATCACAAGTTCGATCCGATCCCCACGGCCGACTACTACAGCCTGGCGGGCATCTTCAACAGCACGAACTACCAGGAGACTCCGCTCGCGCCGCCGGCCGCGGTGGCCGAGTTCAACAAGGCCCAGGCCCACATCAACGAGCAAGACAAGATCATCCAGGCTTGGCTCGCAAATCAAGGCAAGGAGCTGGGTGAGACGCTCGCCGCCGGGTCGAGCCGCTACTTGGTCGCCGCCTGGCAGGTTCAGAACCGCCGCAAGACCAACCCCAAGCTCGCTGCCGCTGAAGTCGCCAAGGCCGCAGGGCTGCACGATTCGTTGCTCGACGCCTGGATCAAGTACCTGCCGTCGGCCGACAAACGCCCGTACTGGTCGGCCTGGAGCGAACTTGCCGCGCTCGAAGACAAGTCCATCGATCACTCCCAGGATCCGGAGTGGCTGGCCGCGGCGACTTATGCTGCCGAGCAGTTCGAGCAGCAGGCCCTGGTGGCCATCGCCCAGCGCCGCTTGTTGGAAGAAGCCAAGGCGATCGCCAAGGGGAATGAAGGCAAGCCCGAAGCTGAGAAGAAGCCAGTCCCCAAGCCGACCGCGCTCACCAAAGAGCAGAACGACCAGTTGAACGATCTGTTCGGGCAAGAGAAGCGGCTGTTCCACTTCCCGGCCGACCGGGTCGAGAAGTACTTGCACGAGAGCCGCAAGCCGGAGCTGATGGCCCTTCGCAAGGAACTGGAGCAGCGCAAAGCCGGCTTGCCGCCGAAGTACCCGCAGGCCCATGCTCTGACTGAGGGGAACCCTGCCAACATGAAGGTCTTCGTGCGCGGCAACCCGACGGTGCATGGCGATGTTGCCCCGCGGCAGTTCCTGGCGATCCTCTCCGATCAGGATCGCAAGCCGTTCCAGCAAGGGAGCGGCCGCCTTGAACTGGCCAAGTCGATTGCCAGCCCCGAGAACCCTCTGACCGCCCGCGTGCTGGTCAATCGTGTCTGGGCCCAGCACTTTGGCCGGGGCCTGGTGGGCACCCCCAGCAACTTTGGCATGTTGGGCGAACGCCCCACGCATCCCGAATTGCTCGATCACCTCACGGCTGGATTCATCGCCCACGGCTGGTCGATCAAATGGCTGCATCGCGAGATCCTGCTCTCGACCACCTACCAGTTGGCTTCGGCATTCGACGTCAAGAACTTTGAGAAGGACCCTGACAACAAGTTGCTGTGGCGAGCGAACCGTCGCCGGCTGGATGTCGAGTCTTGGCGCGACGGGTTGTTGGCGGTCTCCGGCCAGTTGGAGCCCAAGCTCGGCGGGCCTTCGATCAACCTGAACGCCGACAATCGCCGCCGCACCGTCTACGGATCGGTCAGCCGGCACGAGTTGAACGGATTGCTGCGGCTGTTCGATTTCCCCGATCCGAACATCACCAGCGAAAAGCGAACGATCACCACCGTTCCGCTGCAGCAGTTGTTCGTTCTGAACAGCGACTTCATGGTGAAGCAGTCCAAAGCCCTGGCCGCCCGGCTGAAGGACGAACCCGACGACGCAGCGCGGATTCGCCGCGTTTACGCGCTGACCTATGGCCGGTTGCCAGCCGAACGCGAGCAGACCCGCATTCAAGAGTTTCTGTCCGCTCCGGAAGTGAACGACGACGCCGGCAAGCCGGTAGCCGTGGGGCTCTCGCGTTGGGAGCAACTGGCCCAGGCGTTGTTGGCTGCCAATGAGTTTGCGTTCGTGGATTAACAACGAAGAGAAGTCAAAGATTTGAAATTTGAGATTTGAGATTTGAGATAGGCAGAAGGACAAGGCAGCCATAAAGTTTCCTCCATCTTTCCCATTTCAAATCTCAAGTCTCAAATCTCAAATCTCAAATTTGAAATTCCCTTGCCTCCCTTGCCGAATCCTGCCGCCCACCTGACACGAGTCCGCCAATGAACATCCTAGGTCTTACCCGCCGTCAGATGCTCGCCCGCATGGGAAACGGTTTTGGCGCGCTCGGCCTGGCCAGCGTTCTTTCCGAAGGGGGCCTGCTGAACGCCGCCCCGACGCCCGCCCCCGCAGACGGCCCGCTCTCGCCCAAGAGCCCGCACTTCGCTCCCAAGGCCAAGCGGGTGATCTTTCTGTTCATGAACGGCGGCCCGTCGCAGGTTGATACCTTCGATCCCAAGCCCTCGCTCGAGAAGTACGCCGGCCAACGCCCCGGCCAGTTGAATGTGACCAGCGAGCGCAAGACCGGCGGGCTGCTTCCCAGCCCCTTCAAGTTCAAAAAGTGCGGCGCCAGCGGCATCGAAGTCAGCGAGATCTATCCGCATGTCGGCCGCGTGATCGACGACATCTGCGTGATCCGCTCGATGCACACCAACATCCCCAATCACGAGCCCGCCCTGCTGCTGATGAACTCGGGGGAGATGCAGCCCACGCGCCCCAGCATGGGATCGTGGCTTAGCTACGGCCTGGGGACCGAAAACCAGAACCTGCCCGGCTACGTGGTGCTGTGTCCCGGCAAGCCGGTCGTCGGACCGCAACTCTGGGGCAACAGCTTCCTGCCGGGCATCCATCAGGGCTGCCACATCGACAACAACCGGATGGATCCCAAGAAGGTGATCCCGAATGTCTCCAACAGTTCGCTTCCTCCGGCGGCCCAGCGGCGGCAACTCGATCTGCTGCAGGATCTGAACCGCGAGCATCTGGCAGCCCGCACCAGCGACAACCAGTTGGAAGCCCGCATCGAATCGCTCGAGATGGCCTTCCGCATGCAGTTTGCCTCGCAGGAGGTGTTCGATATCTCGCGCGAGACGGCCGCCACGCGGGCCCAGTACGGCGCAGGCCCCTTCGCCGACGCCTGCCTTATCTCGCGTCGCTTGGCCGAGCGCGGCGTGCGGATGACGCAGATCTACTACGGCAACGGCCAGCCCTGGGACGACCACGGCGATATCTTGAATCACGCCAACCACGCAAAGGCCAGCGATCAGCCGATCGCCGCCCTGCTTTCCGACCTGAAGGCCCGCGGCATGTTGGATGATACGCTGGTCATCTGGGGCGGAGAGTTCGGCCGCACCCCGTCGAGCGAAGGCTCCAAAGGGCGCGACCACCACAGCAAGGGCTTCACCATGTGGATGGCCGGCGGCGGCGTGAAGGGGGGCCATGTCCACGGCGCGACCGACGAGTTCGGCAATCACGCGGTCGAGGACAAAGTGCACGTGCACGATCTACACGCCACCATCCTGCACCTGCTGGGCATGGATCACGAGAAGCTGACCTATCGTTACAGCGGCCGCGACTTCCGCCTGACGGATGTGCACGGTCAGGTGGTGAAGGGGATCCTGGCGTAGCTGTGGTGCAGGCTTACCGTCTGCCTGGATCCTCAGCAGCTTCGCATCTTGCTGCGCTGCTCTTCCAGCCAGGCCGGCGATGATCCGTCGGCTTTCTCGTGTTCGGGTTGGGCGACGATCGGCAGGCTGCTTCCGTCTGCGGGCATCTTCACCACTTCGACCAGCACCCCTTTAAAGGCCGGCGTCCGCGAGCGCGGATCCAGCACGCGCGGCACCAGGACGTTCGCCTCGGGACAATACATCAGCGTGTTCCCGGCCTTGATCTGATCGAACGAGCGGACCAGCATGTTCGGCATCGCGCCGGTCTCGTTGCGCACGGTCACTCGTTCGTCGGCCTTTAATCCCAGCCGCGCGATGTCGACCGGGTTCATCAAGATGATGTCCCGGCGGTCCTGGTTCCGGTACAGGTCGTAGTCCTCGTAGACGACCGTATTGAACTGCCCTTCGCTGCGGACGGTCATCATCCGCAGCCAACGGTCGTCTCCTTGCAGGTTCGGCAGTTGGTGCGTGACGATCTTGGCCTTGCCGTCGGGCGTAGGAAATTTGGGCGTGTGGAAGGTTCGCCCCTCGATCTGGAATTCTTTCTTGGTCTGATCGATCTGGGCGATCTGCTCCAGGCCGGGGACGATCTTGCTGATCGCCTCGCGGATCTGGTGCGTGTGCTCCATCGCCTGCCAGTCGATCGGCCCGGCATCGCCCAACACGCTGCGGGCCAGTGAGGCAATGATCTCGATCTCGCTCCGCGGACCATTGTGCCGTCGCGGACCCCCATCGGAGAGCCGCACGTAGCTGAACATCGATTCCTGCGTGGTCGGCTCCGGCTCTTCGTCGCGAGCCAACACCGGCAGGATGATCGTCTCGGCGGCCAGCCCATGCGCGTGGCCCGTGTTCAGCGTGGTGTTCAGATAGACCAATTGGTCGAGCTTGGCCAGCGACTCGGCCGCATAGGTCGCATCGGGGTTCGAGCCGAACAGGTTCCCCCCCAGGCACATGCTGAATTTGAACTGGCCGGCCTTGGCGGCATCCATGCAGGCCATCGTGTCGAAGCCGGGCGTGGTGGGCAGCTTGATTCCGAAGTGCTGTTCCAGCCGATCGAAGACGACCTGCTTCAGCTTGGGGGTCACGCCGACCGAGCCGATCCCCTGTACGTTGGAGTGCCCGCGGATCGGCATCAGCCCGGCGTAGGGCCGCCCGACCATACCGCGCAGCAAGGCCAGGTTGGCGATCGACTCGACACTTTCCACGCCGTGCTTGTGATGCGTGATGCCCATCGTCCACGAGAAGACGACGTTCTTGGCCTTGGCATAGGTTTCGGCCAGCGTGTCGATCTCGGCCTTGGTCACCCCCGACTTGGTCAGGATTTCGTCCCACGAGAGCTCCGCCAGGCGAGCCTTCAGCTCTGGCCAACCGTTGGTGTACGACTCCAGGAACGAGGTATCATGCGCGCCCATCTCGACGATCCGCTTGGCCACGCCGGTCAGCAGGGCCAGGTCGCCGCCGATGTGGGGTTGCACATAGAGCGAGGCGATCTCGGTGCCGAACAGCATGCTCCGCACGTCGCTGGGGACGCGAAAGTTGACCATTCCGGTCTCAATCACCGGATTGATCACCACCACCTTGCCGCCGCGACGACGCAGGTTCTTGAGCGTCGTCATTAGCCGCGGATGATTGCTGGCCGGATTGCCGCCGATCACAAAGATCAGGTCGCAATGGTCCAGATCCTCGAGCTGAATAGTGCCGGTGCCGGAGCCCAGCACGCCCGTCAGGCCGACGCCGCTGGCCTGGTGGCAGTAGTAGCTGCAATTGTTGACGTGGTTCGTGCCATAGATGCGGGCAAAAAGTTGCAGCAAAAAGCCCGCCTCGTTCGAGCTCCGTCCGCTGAAGTACCAGAAAGTTTCATTCGGCGTCAGGCTCTTCAGCTTGGCCGTGATGCGGCCCAGAGCGTCTTCCCAGGTGATGGGGCGATAGTAGTCTTCGCCTCGTACGGCCACGACCGGTTCGGTGATCCGACCGCAGGTCTCTAGTTCGCGGGGGCTGAACTTCTGCAACTGCGGAATGGAGTACGTATTCCAGAACTCGCTCTTAATCGCCCCCTGCATGTCGGCTGCCATGGCCTGGAGCGACTTCTTGCAGACCTCGGGGAAATGCCCGCTCTCGTTGACCATGCCGCCGTGCTGTCCGCCCATGCCCAGGGCGCAGGTCTTGCAGGCGTTCTTGGAGCGCATGGCCTTCCAAAACTTCCACAGTCCTCCGGCCTCGCGCGCCTTGCGGAAGGTGTAGAAGATGGCCTGCCAACCGCCGCCGTGGTTACGCTTTCGCATGGGAGAGATCTACTCGGTGGGGAGCGAGGAGAGTACGGGGATGCCTTTAGACTACCCGCTTCGAGGGCGAAGATCGAGCGGCCCCTTGTTTACCTAACGCGATGGCTGCCAACGGATTCTTCGACGGACCGCTGCCAGTCGCAGAATCTCGTTGACCTGAAGAGGGAGAGAAGGTATCAAAGTATATTGATGTGTAAGTGGATTCACCTGGGCGAGGTCGCCGATGCGTGGCGCGAGCTTTCATTTCGGCCTGAGAAAGACAGTGCTGGCAGCGCTGTTTCTCTTCGTCGCTACTGGAAGCGTGAAGGCCGCCGAAACGCCCGCGCTCGAGCTGCCCATTACAGCACTCAAAGTTTCTCCGCACGAGATTGCCCTCTCGAGCCGCGACGCCCGACAACAACTGTTGGCCACCGGCCTTCGTGCGGGGGCCCCTGTCGATCTTACCCGAGCGTCAGTCTTCCGCTCGCTCACCCCGGCGATTGTTGAAGTCTCTCCTGCCGGCGTAATCTTGCCCGTGGCCGATGGCGACGGAGAGATTGCCGTCGCAGCACTGGGGCATGAAACACGCGTCAAAGTCAGCGTCCGAAACTCGGCTCGCCAGATGCCGATTTCCTTTGAGCTCGACATCGAACCCATTCTGACCAAGGCCGGTTGCAATGCCGGCGCGTGCCACGGCAAGCAGCGGGGGCAAAATGGCTTTCAGCTCTCGCTTCTAGGCTTCGATCCCGACTTCGACCACGCCGCTTTGACCCGCGAAGCCCGCGGCCGGCGGATCTTTCCGGCCTCGCCAGAGAAGAGCCTGCTGCTGGCCAAAGCCACCGGGCAGGAACCCCACGGCGGCGGCCGTCGCATCGATCCGGGAAGCCCCGCTTGGGAGACCCTGCGCCGCTGGATTGCCGAAGGGGCCGCCCGGGAACTGGCTTCGTCAGAAGCGGCTCCTCCGGTGCTCGATCGCATCACAGTCGAACCGGCCGAGCGAACCCTGGCGGCGCGCGAAGATCAGCAACTTCTGGTCACCGCGTTCTATTCCAACGGCACGCGCCGCGATGTGACGCCGCTGGCGGCCTATCTCTCGAACGAAGCAGCCATCGTGGCCGTCGACAAGAACGGGCTGGCATCCGCCGGGCCGATCCCGGGCGAGTCGGCCATCATGGCCCGCTACATGGGTAAGATCGCCGTCGCGAACTTGTCGATCCCGCTGGTCGTTGATGCTCCGCGGCCCGACTACGCCAACCTGCCCAAGCACAACTTCATCGACCCGCTGGTCTGGGCCAAGCTCGAACGACTCGGCTTGGCGCCCAGTGCCCCGGCCAGCGATGCTGCCTTCCTGCGGCGCGTGCACATCGACCTGATCGGCCGACTCCCCACCCCTGCCGAAGTGCAGGCGTTTCTGGCCGATTCCACGCCCGACAAGCGGACGCGTGCGGTCGACCAGTTGCTCGCCCGACCGGAGTACGCCGACCATTGGGCGAACAAATGGGCGGACCTGCTGCGGCCTAATCCGTACCGGGTCGGCATCAAGGCGGTGATGAACTACGACGTCTGGATTCGCGATTCCTTCCGGCAGAACAAGCCGTACGATGCCTTTGTCCGCGAACTGCTGACCGCCCAAGGCAGCACCTGGCGGAACGGCGCGGTCACGCTCTTCCGAGATCGCCGCTCGCCCGACGAACTGGCTACGATTACCAGCCAGTTGTTCCTCGGCGTGCGGCTTGAATGCGCCAAGTGCCACCATCATCCGTTCGAGATCTGGGGGCAGGAGCATTTTTATAGCTTCGCCGCCTACTTCGCCCGCGTTGGTCATAAGGGGCCAGGAGTCTCGCCGCCGATCTCAGGTGGTGAAGAAATCATTCTGGTGAAAGGGACTGGCGCGGTCTCACATCCGCTTACGGGCAAGGTGCTCGAGCCCCGCCCCCTGTTCGGCATGGCCCCCGCGATCCCCAGCGATGGCGACCCGCGCGAGAGTCTGGCCGCCTGGATCACGGCCGACGACAACCCGTACTTCGCGCAGGTCATCGCCAACCGACTGTGGGCCGACCTGATGGGACGCGGCATCGTCGACCCGGTCGACGATTTGCGGGGAACGAACCCGCCTTCGAATGGTCCGCTGCTGGAAGCCTTGGCCAAGGAGCTGCGAACTCAGAAATACGACCTGAAAAAGCTGCTGCGGGCGATCACCACCAGCTATGTCTACGGACTGAGTTCGACCCCCAACGAGCGGAACCTGGCCGACACCCGCAACTACTCGCGGCACTATCGCGAACGGATGCGGGCCGAGGTGCTGCTGGACGCCGTGAGTGACATCACCGGCGTGGCCGAAAAATTCGACGCCATGCCGCCCGATTCCCGCGCGGCCGAGATCTGGACGCACCGCACCAGTTCGCTGTTTCTGGATGCCTTCGGCCGCCCCGATCCGAATCTCGATCCCCCTTGCGAGCGGACCGGCGGCACGACCTTGGTGCAGGCGCTGCATCTGATGAACTCCCCCAAGCTGTTCGACAAAGCCACCAGCGATGCCAGCCGCGCCGCCAAGCTGGCCGCCAGCGATGCGAAACCGGAAGCGATCGTAGATGAGTTATACCTGCTGACTTACAATCGGCCGGCGACGGCTGAAGAACGAGCGGCCTGTGTCGCTCTCTATGCCAAGCCGAACGTGAACCGCCGCAAAATGACGGAAGACTTGCTGTGGGCGCTGCTGAATACGCCCGAGTTTGTGTTTAAGGATTGATGTCTCAGTTTGGACCATCCATCTCAAATCTCAGATTTGAAATCTGAGATTTGAAATGGAAATACGAAGAAGCACGAAGGACGCCGACGATGACCCAGCACAAGAACTGCCAAGGCTTCTCGCGTCGCGACTGCCTGCAACTCGGCCTGTCGGCGGCATTGGGGGCCGGATTTGTCGATCTGCTTCGCGGGCGCGCCGGCGCTGCCGAGGCCTCCGGCGAGCGCTCGACCGGCGTGCTGGCCGCGACACCGAAGCCGACCACCGCCTGCATCCTGGTCTGGCTCGATGGCGGCCCGTCCCACTACGAAACCTTCGATCCCAAGCCGCTCGCCCCGCAAGAGATCCGCGGCTCGTTCGAGACCATCGGCACCAAGACCCCCGGCGTCTTTTTCTCCAAGCACATGCGGCGCACGGCCGCTATCAGCGACAAGCTGGCCATCGTCCGCTCCATCTGCCACGACCAGGGGAATCACGGGGCCGGCAACCACTACATGATGACCGGCGCACCGCCGCGCATTCCGGTTGGCTGCGGTGCCTTCGTCAGCTTCCACCCCAGCCTGGGTTCGGTCACTTCGTACGAACGCGGCTCGCAACGAGGGCTGCCGGCCTACTTCACACTCCCCAGCATGAGCCGATCCGGCGGGCCGAACTTTCTGGGAGCCAAGTTCGCTCCCTTCGCCGTGGGAGACGATCCGAACTCCGCCAACTTCCGCGTCCGCGACGTGGCCCTGCCCCGCGGACTGGATGGAGAGCGGTTCACCAGTCGGCAGGAGATGCGCTCGTTGGTCGATCACCTGGCCCGCTTCACCGACAAGGCCACGGCAGATCCGGCCCTGGCCCTGGACGAGCACTACACGCAGGGGCTCGATCTGATCTCCTCGCAGCAGGCCCAGCAAGCCTTCGACATCCACCGCGAGAGTGATAAGGTCCGCGACGCTTACGGGCGGAACTCGTTTGGCCAGCGGGCGCTGCTCGCCCGGCGACTGGTCGAGGCTGGCGTCCCCTTCATCACGCTCAACGAAGGGGGCTGGGACCATCACGTGGGCATCTTCCCCGCGCTCGACAAGCGGCTCCCCACGATCGACTCGACGCTGGCGGCTCTGGTCGAGGATCTATCGGATCGAGGCATGCTCGACACGACGCTGGTCGTCGTGCTGGGCGAGTTCGGCCGCACCCCGCAGATCAACAAAGACGGCGGTCGCGACCACTGGTCGAACGCCATGAGCGTGATGTTCGCCGGTTGCGGCACGCCGGGAGGGCAGGTGATCGGCGCCACCGATCGGGCCGGCTACACGGCGGTCGACCGGGTTCTCTCGCCAGAGAACTTTGCTTCGACGATCTATCGCAAGCTGGGGATCGATCCCGATAAGATTCTGTACACCCCGCAGGGTCGGCCGACCCATCTGGTCAGCGACCCGCAGCCCATCAAGGAACTGATGGGATAGCGGGAGGGCAAGGCCAATCTGTAGGGTGTGGCAGAGTGCAACGAGGCCCACCGCTCCGGCCGAAGGATGTGGTCCCTTCACACCCCCGGTCCCTGTTTCAGGACAGAATCTTCCGGCCGGAGCGGTGGGCCTCGTTGCACTCTGCCACACCCTACGACTGGTCCCGTAGACGCCGGCTTACGTCAAATCCAACCCGTACAGGAACTCATCCAGCGCCTTCTGCTTGGCCTGTTCCTGCTTCAGCTTGGCTTCGATCTGCACTCGCAGCGTCTCAATCCGCGTCTCCTGATCATTCAGCTTCGCCACATACCGTCCGTATAGCTCGCTGTTCTTTTCCAACTGCGGCATGTTCTGACGGATCCGGTTCTGCTCACGATCGATTTCGGCGATCTCGGCCTGCAGTACCTGCCGCTCCCGCGAGATCAGCCCCAACTCGTTCTTCAATTTGATGACATTAGCCAGGGCCTCCTTCACCTTGCCACTGGTGATCGCCAGGCTCGAGTAGTAGCGAATGGAGTTGTCGTCCAGGTTCGTCACCGCCACGGTCTGCTGGAAGAGCCGCTCTTCGACCACGTCCAGCGTAGACGGCTTGCCCGGCTCGGCCATCACGACAAAACGATAGCGGTCGCGGGTGGTGTCGTCGGCCTTGGCGGGCGAGATCAGCTTCCAATCGCCCGACTTGTTGTGCTCGATCAGCACCTTCTTGGCCTTCGAGCCGCTGTTCTTCACGGTAAAGCTGCGTGTCTGCTGCGCCTTGTGGTCGATGTACAGCGTCCCCTTGATGATCTTGATGGCCAGCATCTGGTCGGGGTGCCCCTTCGATTTCGGCGCGACTTCGGTATCCAGGTCCAGGGCGTAGCTGATCAACCGCTCGGTGCCGGGGGTCAGATCGTCGATCTTGGCGTCGCCGGCGTAGATGCCGCCGTCGAAGACCGTGATCGGACCCTGCATCAGATGCAGCGGAGTCGAGTTAGTGATCTTCAGCCCGTTCAGCGGGTGCTTAGCCTGGACCGACTCGTTGTAGATCGAGACCTTCTCCCCCTTGATCGTCTCGTTCACGATCGGCAACATGGCCGACTGCCGCCGGGCGATCTTCACGGGCGACTCGATCGAGTAGCGGAACAACTCGCCGACATCGGTTGCCGAGGCCATCGACTGCCCGCCGGAAGCCAGGTTCCAGGCCTCGGCCTTTCCATCCTTGTTGGCAACCGCCGCGCCAGCCAGGGCCAGTTGGCGACTCTCCCCTTCGCGGTTGGCTCGGGCACGGTCCATACCGGCAAAGCCCGGGGCTGCAGGCGGCGGCGCGGCCTTACCCTGGGCCAGCTTCTTGAACTCGGCGTTGGCTTCCGCCATATCCTGCCCATAGGTCTGCGGGCGGAGCGAGGCGTACAACTCGGGCTCCACCACCGGGCGGTTCACATACAGCGGCTGATACAGATCCATCAAGAACGAGATCGGCCGGCCGCTCACCAGAGTCAGGTTGACGTTGTTCCAGTCCTCTTCGCCCGTGTTCTCCACAATTGCCCAGCCCTGCATGAACAGAGCCCCATCGGGCTGCACCACCAGGCGGTAGCTGGTCTTCCAGATCGGGCTCTCCACGATGTAGCCGACCTTGACCTTGCGGTTTCCCTTGCCCGTGAAGTTGATGCGGACCGTCTTCTTTTCGGTGTCATGTCCCAGGGCCAACAGCAGCAGCGCCTTGCGAAGTTCCCCTTCCAGCTCGGGGTTCAGCAGGCGGATCTGCTGGGCCTGCGACAGGTCGATGCTTCGCAGCCCGTCCTCGGTCAGCAAGTTCAGCTTCTCAATGACCAATGTCTTGCCGTCCAGAGCGATTGTCTTCTTCTCGACGCCGACAATCGTCCCCTCGATCTTGCCAGGGGCCATCACCGCGACCTTCTCGCCACGCACCTGATTCAGCAGGTCGCCCATCGTGGGGTTGGTGGTCAAGTCGATGGCAAAGGTCTTCAAGGCCTTTGTAATGGGATCGCGCGAGGTATAGCTGACCGCGCTGATGGTGCCGTTGCCAAAATCCTGAACGACCATGCTCTTGAGCAGATCGTTGATGTCCTTGGCGTCGAACTTCAGCTCGACCTGGGCATCGCCATCCACCTTCGAGTCGCGCTGGAAGTAGCCGACGCCGCTGGAAAAGAGGACGACGTCTGTCACCGGCAGGGCCGAGTTGGCATCTGCGTCTTTGATGGAATTTTGCGGAACCGCCTGAGCCATCACCACTTGCGGAGCCAGCGCCGGGGCGGCGAGCAGCGAAGCGGAGAAGAACAGCTTGGCGAAGTCGATTCGACGCAGACGCATGGCGATAACTCCGAGCGGGCAATGAGTTTGTGCCGTGTGGACGAGGGCCTCGCCGCAAGGGCAAATCGGGCGAGTTCGTCAGTCAGACGAGCCAACTTCTAGAATAGTTCCCAGAAATCGGCGGGATAGGGAAAGCAGCGGCCCGAAAGGACGGAATGGATCGAGAGCACGTCAAAGGGACGCCCTTGGGTAGCTCCCAGGGGCGGGTCCATGAAATGCTGGGAGTTGAAGAACTACAAGAGCCCGCGAACCGCACTTCCGATCTATCCCTTCATGTCCTTCACGTATTCCGTCACAATATTGCCGAGATTCGTGAAACCCTCGACCACGTTTTGGGTTCTGGCCGCGGAGCCATCGAGGAAACCCTGGATGGAATCGGCGCCGCCAGCGCCGCCCCAGATGAGAGCGCCCGTCGCGGCCGCATCGATGACGAGGGCCGTGGGAATGAAGATCGCCTTGACCAATTTGGCATTGAGATCCTTGAGCTTTGTCTCCATTACCTTACAGCCGGTCTTGCCCGCTTTGACCTTTTCGCCAATCGTCACGATGTTCTCGATCGAGACGTTGATGTCTTTTTCCAGGGCCTCGAGCTTCTTCTTGGTCTCGGTGATGAAAGCGGCCACTTTGCTGGCCTTGATTTCTTTCTCCAGGTCCTCGGCTGCGTCCAGCAGCGTGTTCAGTTTGGTGGCCGCCGTGTGCGCCTCCTTGTCGACGCCCGAGAGCTTGGTGCGGAACGTGGCGATCTTGGCTTCGCATTGTTTGATGCTGTTGATGCTCTTGGTCGTGAACGCATCCAGGGCCTTGGCGAAGAGCTCCTTGCCCGTGACTTGCAACTTGCCCATGTCTTTGTAGCCGGCGACCAGTTCGTTGACGTCCTTGAACACCTCGGTGTAGACCTCCTCGGCCGACTTGGCGAAGTTCCGCAGCGTCTGGACCCCTTTGGAAAGAGCCTTGGCCGCGGTGATGCTGCCGGCGATGATGCCGGGCAGGTTACCGGCGGCCGACGTGGCGGCGACGGTGATCCCCAGCGCGAAGCCCACGACACTCAGGCCGACCTTGCCCACCGTCTTGATCTTGTAGTTGCGCAGCGCGGTTTTGTTCTTCTTGTACTCTTCCCAGACTTTCTTGAGTCCGACATCGACGCTGTCTTTGATGACGGCTGCGTCCTGACCGTAAGACTTTTGGAACTCCTCGCAGGCTTTTTCAAGAGCCCCCATATCGCCGTCTGACTCGAAATCCTTGCGGATTTTTACGTCGCGGGTCTTGAGGTCCTTGGCGATCTCGGCCGCGGCATCCTTCACGGCGTCCCCCGCGGCCTCGTTCAGCTTTTGCTTGAGCAGGGGGTCACTCTTCACGACCTCGACGATCTTCATGTCCGGAATCTCGTACTTGAGATTCAGGGCCTTCATCGTGATGCAGACGGGGTAGTATTTAGCTTGGACGTGCTTGGTTAAATCGCCGTCGAAGATCGGGTAACCCATTTGTCGTCTCTCCCAGCCGTTGACATCGTTGTGTGCAAAGCCTGTCAAGGCTAACGGTGCAGCTATGCGCCGTCAACTGACGAACACTCTCTGTCAGGGCACCATGTGTGGGCGTCTCGATTCGGGGTGGAAATCGTAGCCGTAAGGGTGGACAGCGAGGCCCACCGCTTCGGCCGGACGAATCCGTCTAGGAGCTTACTCGCCTAAGACGGGGTGGTGTGGCGGCGCGTACCAGGGGGCGAATCGCCAGGCTGCTAGAACGCCACCCCTTTGGGACTTCGGACAGAGCGGTTGTCTGGCGGATGTAACTTTTCGTGTTGGGACGCGGAGGCCACACGGGGCGCCGGCGCCCCGGGGGGGCGCGCAAGATTGCGAGTTGAGGGCGCGCCCATGAGGCTTGGCCGTGTAACTTTGCGGGTTGGGACGCGGAGGCCACACGGGGCGCCGGCGCCCCGGGGGGCGCGCAAGTTTGCGAGTTGAGGGCGCGCCGATGAGGCTTGGCCGTGTAACTTTGCGGGTTGGGACGCGGAGGCCACACGGGGCGCCGGCGCCCCGGGGGGCGCGCAAGTTTGCGAGTTGAGGGCGCGCCGATGAGGCCTGGCCGTGTAACTTTGCGGGTTGGGGCGCGGAGGCCACACGGGGCGCCGGCGCCCCGGGGGGCGCGCAAGTTTGCGAGTTGAGGGCGCGCCGATGAGGCTTGGCCGTGTAACTTTGCGGGTTGGGACGCGGAGGCCACACGGGGCGCAGGCGCCCCGGGAGGCGCGCAAGTTTGCGAGTTGAGTTCGGCAGCTTGGCATTTGACGCTTCGGTTTCTTAAGTCCTGGTCTTCGTTGCCGAGGTTGTTCCCCGTAGGGGAAATCCTTCTCCAAAGCCCGCGCGCGGAACGGACACATCCCGTCCCGGGTCGCCACCCGTTGGGAGCTATCGATCCCTAATCTGGCCTGATATCCATTACGCAGTATAGCATGTTATCAGTTCGTTTTAAATTTGTTGTATCGATTTTATTGAGATTTCTGCATATGGGGATTCTAATCAGTCTGGCTTCTGGCTCCGTCGCGTGCATTCGGAGGGACCGAGGGTGGGCAGGGTGAAGCGAGGCCCACCACTCTGGCGAGCAAGGTCCGTTCCCTGGATTGGTTCGACTCGAGATTCGCGTCGGGACGGAGTCTTCTGGCCGAAGCGGTGGGCCTCGTGGCCCTCTGCCCACCATTCCACCCAGAATCGAGACGCCCACACGGGCACCATCGTTGTTATCGAGGTTGGGGCAAAAACGAGATAGACCCACTCGAAAAGTCGCCTGCTCAGCTCAGTGCGGAAGTGAACCTTAGCGCCGCGGTATAAGCAAACGAATCGAGGAGCAACGTCGCACCTCTCGTTTGGCAGGCCATGCGCGATCCCGATATGCGCACGCGTGCTTCCCTTTCCGGATGAGGTCCCGCGAGCCCCTTCCACCGTCGCCGTCGCATCGGCCCCTCGCGCCGACCGCGAAGCGGCTTGGGGGCCGATGCGACAAGACGCGTGGACAGGGGGCGGCCCCCTTCTATCGAGCCCGAGCCGAGACTGCTCAATCTGCTAGCACCTATCGCGTTCTTCTCTTCGCTTCGCTTCTCTTCACGTATATGCCTGCCCCTCGCGCACTTTCCCTGCTAGCACCGCCAGCACAAATTGCCGTGGCTTTTTTTGCCCCGATTGCGTAGCCTTCCCCTGTCTTCAAGGGTGCTCTGACCCAGCGCCTTGAAGATGCCAGGCAGGAGTCTGGCCGCGTTGCCACATCCAAGGATGGACGAGGGGGGGCCCCGCAGTATGGAAGTCAACGAGATCACGCGCATTCTTGCGCCGCATGCCACCAGGCGTGCCGAAGTGTCTGCCCAAGACACCACCCGTATCAGCTTCAGCATGGAGAGCCTTGAAAACGCTCCCACGCGCACAGCCATTCCGCAACTGGCCGAAGTCTCGATCGAGCAGTTCCTGAACGCCCTGGCCGACAGCGGCCTGGTGAGCGACGAAGAGATCGCCGGCCTGTGGGCCCGCGTCGGCGCGCTGGAGTGCAGCGACTCCGCTCGTTCGCTGGCGACCGAACTGGCCCGCCGCGGCACGCTGACCGACTATCAGGCCTCGGCCCTGCTGCACGGGGGGGATTCCCCCGTGATGATCGACGACTTCGTGATCCTCGAGATCATCGGCGTCGGCGGCATCTCCACGATCTATCGAGCTCGCGATCGCTGGACCGGAGACGAGTACGCCCTGAAGGTGCTGGCGGCCGATGACGACCCGGCGCTGCAATGGCGCGAGCGCTTCCATCGCGAAGGCCGGGCCATGGCCCGACTGGATCATCCCAACGTCGTGAAGTGTCACGCCGCGATGCATCGGGCTGACATCGACTACTTTGTGTTGGAGTACATCCGGGGCGAGAACCTGGACGACTTCATCGCGCGGAACGGACGCATTCCGCTGAAGAAGGCAGTGCGGTTTCTGGCGGATGCCGCCCGCGGGCTGGCTCATGCTCACAGTCGGCAGCTCGTGCATCGCGACATCAAGCCGGGCAACCTGCTGGTCGGCAAGGATGGCACCGTGAAGGTGCTAGACTTGGGACTGGTTCGGTTTGTCTCGGCGCTGGGCGGAGTGAATGAAACGGCCAACGACCGGCTGACCAAGATCGGGACCCTGATGGGGACCCCGCACTACATGGCCCCGGAGCAGGTCCTGGACGCCCGTTCGGCCGACCAGCGTTCCGATGTCTACGGCTTGGGCTGCACCTTCTGCTACATGCTGACCGGCCGGCCTCCCTTTCATGGGAACACGGTCATGGCCACGCTGCAGGCCCATCAGAACGGGTCGATCCCCCGGCTGCGCAAGTGGCGCGACGACGTGCCGGAAGCCTTGCAGGCGATCTTCGCCCGCATGATTGCCAAGGATCCCGCGGACCGCTACGGTTCGATGGAAGAACTGCTGGAAGACTTGGCGAAGTTCGAAGAAGGCCGGGCGATGCCGAAGGTGCGGAGAGCCTGGTGGAAGTTTTGGAGGTAGGGGGGGAAGGGGGAAGGGGGGAGGGACGAGGATCGAGGATCGAGGATCGAGGATCGAGGATCGAGGATTGAGGATCGAGGATCGAGGATCGAGGGAAGCTTCTTTCGCCCGTCCCTCAATCCTCAATCCTCGATCCTCAATCCTCGATCCTCGATCCTCAATCCTCAATCCTCAATCCTTCCTCT
>Ga0335394_10000172_pt1 | contig 64150 bp, 60 predicted proteins | sample MAT03_FD_205741 | JGI IMG/M metagenome (GOLD analysis project Ga0335394, IMG submission 205741) | Freshwater microbial communities from Lake Fryxell liftoff mats and glacier meltwater in Antarctica - MAT-03 (spades assembly) (version 2) ... | reverse complement strand
TGACCTTCGCTGGCGTGTCCCAATCCTCATGCTCGACTTCGCGAGACCAAGCCAGGAGTGGCTCCACGGCGTCGCGGGGTCGCTCCCAGAACTCACGAAGGGCCTTCATGATCCCAAAACGAACTGACGTCAACCGTCAACGTCGATGCCTCGTGACGGCGCACCCGACGTCGGTGTGGACGCGCCAGCAGCTGCGCGAGGCCTTTCCCTGGGAGGTAACGCCGCGCGTTCTCCTGCACGATCGCGGCGATCTTCGATGACGGCTTCCGGCGGTCGGTCGCGACCGTCGGCCTCACGGCCGTGCGCACGGCGCCCCGCTCGCCCTGGCAGCATCCGTACATCGAACGCGTGATCGGCTCGATTCGCCGCGAGTGTCTCGTCGCTATGTTGTCGTGAACGCGGGCGTTCAACGCCGCGCGGCCTGAGCGCTGACACGGCGCGCGCGACATCTGCACCCGCCCGGCGGCTGTGCGTTGCTGATGCTCTCATAAATCGTATTGCTCTTCTGACATGACCTCCGGACGCCTTCCAGCGCGGATCGCTTCAGAGCTGGCGACCTGGCCAGAAGCGCTGCCGATCTCTGCCAAGGGGTTGCTGCACCTGGGCCGTCGACCCGCCGTCGATCAGGCGCTCTCGCGCATGACGCGGAAGGGCCAACTCCTGCGAATCGGCCGAGGGCGGTAGGTGCGTCCCGTGCAGACGCGATTCGGCGTGCGCAGCCCCGAGGTGGCGACGGTTCTCGACGCCGTGCAGCAGGAGACCGGAGAGGTCATCGCTCCCAGCGGCGCCGCCACCGCCAACCAGTTCGGACTGACCACGCAGGTGCCGCTGCGCCCGGTGTATCTGACCTCGGGGCGCAGACGCCATCTGAAGCTCGGCGCGCAGACGGTGCAACTCCAGCACGTGCCACGCTGGCAACTCACGCTGGCCGCGAAGCCCGCTGGCGCGGTGATTCGGGTGTTGACGTGGGGAGGCAAAGCGCGTGGTCGAGCGCTGACCGCCGCACTCAAGAGCCAGCTGTCGTTTGAGACGCTCGAAGAGCTGTCGCGCGTGCGCGGCCGCGTGCCCACCTGGATGGCTCAAGCACTGAGCGCCCTGGTGCCCACGCGTGGCTGAAGCCTTCGTCTTCTCTCTGTCGCGACGAGACCAGACGGACGCCTTGGGCGTGGCCGCGGATCGGTCCGGGCGGCCGGTCACGACTGGCGGCGCTCTCCACGACAGCGACGGTCGGCGTCGATGGCGCGACCGTCACGGTCACCTACGAGCCCCTCGCGGCGGGCACTGGCTACGTCCGCCCCGTCGTGCTCCTGGAGTTCGGCGCGCGGTCGACCGGTGAACCCTCGGAACCACGATCCGTTACCTGCGACGCGGCGGCTCACGTTCTAGAGCTCGCGTTCCCGTCACCGACCCCGGTAACGATGCGACCTGAGCGCACGTGCTGGGAGAAGGCCACGGCGATTCACGTCTTCTGCCTCGGTGGCAGAATCCGCGGCGACGACCGCGTCTCTCGACGGACAGGTTCCATCAACCCGCGCTACACCGTTTCTATCGTCTTCAGCGGGAAGATGGACACGTCGACGGACTCAGCACCGAGCAGCGACGCGGGATCACCTTCCAGATCGAAACCCGCGAGGTGCGCCGGACCGGCCGAGAGTTGGGACACAGTCGGCGTATGAATGCGATACGGCGCGTGATGCACTCGCCCCTCATGAAGCCGTCTCTCTCGGTCGGAGGAGAAAAGGACGTACCTTTCGATGAGAAAGAACTCGAGCGTGCCTGGCTCAGCGGGAGAGGCGTGCGCGCCTGGGCGCCAATCGTAACGCCACGACTCGCCGCTTTCGCCGCGTCGCTGGCAATGGTACTGAATCGCTCCATCGCGACGCTTCGCACTCATGCGCGCGTGGAAATACGGGAGGTGGAAGAAACGCCGAGCGATGGCGACGGCAACGGGCTGATTGCAATCGAGCGAGTAGAACCAGACGCCCGGCTGCCCGGCCGCATCGTGGACATAGGTGCGCACGTTCAGCTCCAGGAACCACGACATCCACGGCAGCGGCGGCAGCCATGCGGGACGGACCCGCTCCATGATAAATGGCACGATGCCCACATAGGCCTCGCCCTCGAACGTATCGACGAACAATCCCGGAGGCAGCGTGGCCTGCACCGTCTGCGCAGCCATTTTCCAATGCGCGAAGAGCAAGGCGCTCCAGCGCTGGCGGCCGACGATGAAGGAGGATGGGCGTTCGCGCATCGCCAGTCGCTGGGCCGGTGACGGACGTTCGCGGTCGCTTCGACGCGATGCCGGGATGGCTGAGGGGACGATCATGTCCCGAAGATGCCACGCTCCATGACGGCAGCGCCAGCGAGCCACGCGTCCTCGATGCGGGAAGACGTCAGAGCATCGCCGGTGAAATGCAAGCCCGGCGGCAACTCCACGGGCTGCATGGTCCGCGCCACACGGGCGTAGCGCCAGCGATGTCCCAGCGCCGTGGCAAAAGTGTCGGCAGCCAATTTCCAGCGTTCCTCGACGAGCGGGCGCACCATGGCCGCAAACTGATCCGGCGTGCGTTCCAGATGCTCGCGGCTGAAGGCTTCGGACATCTGCGCCACCATCACGGTGTGCCCTGTGGCGATGCGGCCCGGCTTGTGATTCTCGCAGGCGCTCCAGGCCAGCGGGCCAAGGTGATCGCTGATCGCATAATGGTCTCGCGTCTTTCCCAGCCACTCGCCGCGATAGGCGAGCAGCACGGCGAGGCACGGCACGTAGTCACACGCCGCGTCCATTTCAAACAGCCGCGCGGTCTGCGGAAAGGGCGCGGTGCTGATCACATGATCGAATTCGCCGCCGGCACGACGCAGCAGATCCTCCGCGCGTTCGATGGTCGTCTCCGTCTTCACGTCGAGGCCGCGCGCGAGATCGCGGACCAGCCGGCTGTTTCCGTCGCGATGGAACCACCGGCCGGAGTCCGGTACTTCCCCTCCTGTCTCGTCCAGCACCGGAGATTGCAGCTTCATCAGCGCCTCGCCAGACGCCGCCTGCACCGCGTCGTGGAAGCGTTCGTCGCGGATGGTGAAGTACTGCGCACCGTGATCAACCGTATGCCCCTCCCAGCGCTTGGTGGCGCAGCGGCCGCCGAAGCCACGCGATTTTTCGAAGAGGGTCACGTCGCAGGCGCGAGCCTTCAGCGCATGGGCCGCGGAGATGCCGGCCATGCCGGCTCCGATGATCGCGATTTTCGGACTCATGATTGGTGTGCGCTTCCAGCGCGGATGTGCGCCGCCCGTTCCTGGATGGCCTCGCGCCTCGGTTCGTCGAGCCGTGCGAGGTTACGCCCCTGCATCGCCATGCGCTGATTATTCCGCAGCATCGGCTCGTACTGGAGCAGGAGATCGCGATCCGCAACGTTTCTCGACTATCTGGTCGCGGCGCGCCGCACCCCCGGCAGCGTCGGCCACCCGCCAGACCAGAAGGAGTTCCGAGTCCCCTCCCACGAGTAGCGTGCGCATCGGTTTCAAAGCTTCCGCGAAGGCGGCCAGCCCTGGAAACGCATCGGGCTCGCGGCCGCTCTTCACCTCGAGGGCCACCACGGTTCGGACGGCACGGACCACGAAGTCCACTTCCCGGCTCTGCTCGCGCCAGTAGAACAGCTCGCAGCCACCGCTCGCAGCGGCGTTGGCAACAGCCCGCACCGCTCAGTGAATCGAGATCGTGCGCCAACGTGGTGGTATTTACGACCAACGAGGCAGGTGCCGGTGCGGCTCATCGAGCGTCCAGAGTTGGCTTTCAGGCACGACCGCCACAGCCGTCACCAGCTCTTTCCGACGACCTTGATCTCGACGTGTTCGCTGCCAGTGTCCGTCGTGTTCATCCCGTCGTGCCAGCTACTCGCTCTTCCGGCGCTTGCTCGCTTCAGCTCGTCGCGCCGCCCAGTACTTGCGCATCCGATCGGCAACCGCGCGCCGCCCCTTCTCGGTCATCCCCTTCTTGCGACTTCTGGACGCGGCTGAGGTGGCTGGCCGCGTCGTCGTCTTGGCCGCGCCGGCGATCGCGGTCGCGGCGGCGGCCTTCGTGCTGACGGCTTTCGGGGACGCCGTTGTCGATGCGCTCGCCTTCGTGCGGCGTGCTTTCGGTGCTGCCAGCAGCGGCGATGGCGGAGCGGCCACGGGCGCCATGTCGATGCCGAACATCGCCGACAGATCGTCGGCCGCCAGCACGCGCCCGCTCGCCGGCTGTGCGCGCGTCGCCGACAGGGCGGTGCCGGCATGCGCCACCAGGTGGGCGGAATTGACTTTGCGCAGCGTGAAAAGCAGCTCTGGCTGCTGATCCAGGCGCGCGCCGATCCCGTAGAGCACCGCCGCCACGTGCTTGCACATCGACGCCCAATCGGGGCAGCTGCACGTGAAGTGGATCTCCTTGGGCGACGGGAACAGCCCCGTGGTGTCGTGGCAGAGACGCGTCATCACGCTCTTCGAGAACCGCCCCTGTAGCAGCTCGACGAGCGAGTCGATCGCGCCCGAGCAGTCGCTGCAGATGGCGCGCCAGCGGGTCTGCGACACCGGCCCCACGGTAACGCTCGTCTCGTAGATCGCCGAGCCGCTCACGAGCGCCGTGACGCGTCCAGGCTCAACCTGCAGGTCAACGACGGACCCATTGCGCACGTAGGTGCGTCCGCGCGGCAGGCGATTGGCGAAGTCGCTGTAGCGCTCCAGGTTGCGGCACCAGGCCTGGCCCCAGAACGTGCGCGCGATCGTCCGGCCCTCGATGACCACCGGCGCCACCGGGCGACCACCTTTTTTCAGCTTCGCCATCGCACGCGCGGCCTGCGCGCGCCTGGCGCCGGCCGAGACGTAAGGCGTGAAGCCGTAGCCGCCGTAGAAATCGTCGTAACGCATCACATCCTCATTCCCCGGACGCCGCGTGCAGGTCGAGGGTCACGAGCTGCAACAGTTGAGCGTCGTCCATTTCGGTTACCAGCACCTCTCCGCCGCCTTCGATCAGATCCTGCGAGAGCTGGCGCTTGCTCTCGATGAGCCGATCGATTTTCTCTTCGATCGTCCCGCGACACACGAACTTGTGCACGAGCACGTTCCTGGTCTGACCGATGCGGAACGCGCGATCGGTGGCCTGATTCTCGACCGCTGGGTTCCACCAGCGATCGAAGTGCACGACGTGCGAGGCCGCAGTGAGATTGAGGCCGGCGCCACCGGCCTTGAGCGAGAGGACGAAGAAGGGCACCCGCTCGTCCTCCTGGAACTGCCGCACGAGTTTCTGACGCGCGCCGACGGCCGTGGCGCCGTGCAAGACCAGCCCCGGGCGGCCAAAGACCGACTCGAGGAACGCCGCGAGCGGCGCGGTCATCTCCTTGAACTGCGTGAAGACGAGCACCTTCTCCTGCTTGGCGGCAATCACCTCGGCAATCTCTCGCAGTCTGGCGAGCTTGCCGCTGTCGGCCTCGAGCCAGGCGTGGTCGCCGAGCCACTGCGACGGGTGGTTGCAGATCTGCTTGAGCCGCATCAACGACGCGAGCACGACGCCCCGCCGCCTCATCCCCTCGGCGCGTGCGAGCTCGGCCGCCAGGTCCGTCACCGCCTGCTGATACAGCGCCGCCTGCCGGCGCGTCAGATGACAGAAGGCCTTCAGCTCGGTCTTGTCGGGCAGGTCGGCGATCACGGACGTGTCGGTCTTCAGCCGCCGCAGGATGTACGGCCGAACCAGGGCGCGCAGCGGCGCGTAGCCCTGGTGGGACTGCGCTGAGAGCCGCTTGGCGAACGCCGAGAACGCCTTGCCCGATCCGAGCAGACCCGGGTTGAGGAAGTCGAAGATCGACCAGAGGTCGCCGAGGCGGTTCTCGACCGGCGTGCCACTGAGGGCCAGCCTCGCGCGGGCCTTGAGCTGCTTGACGGCGCGCGTCTGCCTGGCGCCGGGCGTCTTGATCGCCTGCGCTTCGTCGAGGATAGCCAGTCGCCACGGCATGGCCAGCAGGGCCGGCACGCGTTGCAGCGTGCCGTAGCTCGTGATGACGAGGGCGTGGCCGGCGAGCCGCTGCTCGTCGAGCGTTCGCAGTGCCTCGCGGTCCATGGTCGACGGATGCACGACGAGCGCGTTGAGACTCGGCGCGAAGCGCTCCACCTCCGACGCCCAGTTGGCCAGGAGCGACGCCGGCGCCACCAGCAGGCTGGCCTGTCGCGGCGCGTCACGCGGCGCGGTGCGTATCACGCGGGCGGACCCGCTGCCGCGCGAGGTGCCGTCGCGCGGAACGCTCGAGTTCCGCTTCAGTACCAGCAACAGCGCCAGTACTTGCATCGTCTTGCCGAGCCCCATGTCATCGGCCAGGCACGCACCGAGGCCAAGGCTCGACAGCAGGTGCAGCCATCGCACGCCCACGTGCTGGTAGGGACGGAGGGTGGCCTTGAGCGCGTCGCCGGGTTCCAGCGGCGCGAGTTGTGATGGATCGCGGATGCTGGCCAGCGTGCTGGCCAGCCACGGCCCGGCGACTACCTGCGACCAGTCTGGCGCGTCGGCCACGGCGTCATCAGGCGCATGTGCGCCGGCGAGCAGCCGCATCGCGTCAGCGAAGGAGAGGCCGTCTTTGGCCGCAACCGTCTCCACCGCGCGGAACTGGTCGAGCATCCGGCGCAGTCGCGCAGGATCGACCTCGACGAAACGGCCGCGTACCAGGTGCAGGCCGTGCGTGGCGTCGAGCAGTTGCTGGATTTCCTCACTGCTGAGTGCCTCGCCATCGAGGCTCACGCTCATTTCGAAGTCGAGCAGGGCGTCGGTGCCGAGGCCCGACGGCGGCTTGCCCCCGACCGTGGCGGTAACCTGCGGCCGTGGCGCACGGCGCGCGCGCCACGCGGAGGGCACGCGCACGATGACGCCGGCCGACTCGAGGCGCGGCGTATCGGTGAGCAAGCGAAACGCCTCGGCGGGAGTCCAGCGCAACGGATGGTAGATCTCGCCGCTCTCGACCATCGACTGCAGCCACGCACACTCGGCACTCGCCCGCTGAACCGGCAGCAGCAGCGACAGCAGGCGCGACGTGTTGGCGGCGCCCGCGTAATCGGTCAGCGCGCGGCCCAGCGGCAGGTGCTGCGCCTTGGCGCCGGTCGCCAGGTGGGTGGTGTAGGTGGCCAGGAACGCGAAGGGCGCGTCGGCGTCGCCACGGTTCTCCGCCAGATTGAAATGCACGCGGCCGACCAGATGCCACGCCGCGTTCTTCTGCTGAAGAAGCGCCTGCGCCGATGCCTTCGATGCGGCCAGCTCCGATCGAAACGCCGTGGCGATCTCGCCCCACAGCCGCTCGAGCAGCGACGCGTCGAGGTACTCGGCACCGGGCATTGGCGGCGCGGCGGCAGCCCAGGTCGTGAGCTCGGTGACTGACGGCGCCGGAATCGACGCGTCTGGCCCGTCAGAGGCGGGACGTGCGCACAGCGCCGTGACGAACTGCGCGGCGAAGTCGCGCCAGTAGCCAAGGTCCGCGGGCAGCGCGGTGCCCACGGCGATGGCGCCCAGGTTGAACAGCCCGTGACCAGAGCCACGGCCGAAGGCGTGCTCAAGGGTGTGCGCGAGTCCGTCGGTCAGTGCGGCGGCGGCGGTCGTGGCGTCGAAGAGCAGGTGGCCACGGGGAGTCAGCACAAGTAATGGCATGGCCACGCTCCGCTCCAGACCTCTTTCAGCCGGCCGGCCGCGTGCTTGTGCAATTCAGGCGCCGGTCCTTGCGGAACGTTGCCTTGGCTGCGCGTAGGTAACGTGTGCGCTCGCTCTTGCCGCCGACCGACTTGCATTCCTCACGCTCAACCGACTCGAACAACGCCTTCTCGCTCGCTTCACCGTTCATGATCGTCGGCCTCCTTGCCGAGGGACTGCTTCGTCGCCTTGCGGCGGGGGATGATCGTCTGTGCCCCAGCTGGCGTGCCATCACCGAGCACCGTGGGCGAGTGCAATCCGCGGTCTCGAGGGCTTGGTCCGTTCCGCGATAGCGTAGCTCAGCGTGGGCGAGGAGACTGGTGACTTTCCCGACCAGCTCCCGGCGCGCCTCCTCAACTTGGCCATCTTCTTCGGATCAAGCGCGCCTCTGGCTGCATCGAATGGCAGTGTCCGGTGTGCGGCGACCAGATCCACGGATGGGAAGAGACCCTGTGGAACCGCGGTGGGGCGGCCGTGCGGTCGACCGCGAGCACGCCGGCGACGGAGCCGTGAACGCCATGACGGCCCCGCGCGCGATCGCGCAAAGCGTGTAGCATGGACGGGTGGCACTCCGTGAATTGCTGTTGTCGCTTCGGCAGGTGTGGCAGGGCTACTGGATGAACCCGCCCTCCTGTTGAGGGCTTGATCCAGTGGCCTGGGAGCAGGACACACGTGCACGACAAGCGGCCCGCGAGGCCGAGCGGCTGGCGGCGGCCCCAACGCTAACGCGCCCCTAGAACCTGAAGAGCTTGTTGCACTTCACGTCCACGCCGCGGTTCTGCGGCAGGTACGGGCCCAGCGTGCGTGACGTGTCGTGTGCGTCGGAGTAGACGACGAAGAGCTCGCTCCCCGGTTGATACTCCCAGCGGAAGCGCAGGTTCGCAGCGAGCGACCGGCTGGTCAAGGAGTGCTGCACCAGCACCGCCACGAACATGCGCGGCGTCATGGTGTGGGTGGCGCGGGCGCCACCACGCGAGAGCCAGTTCAGTGAGATGTTGGGTTCGATAACGAACTGATTGGTGATGCCCAGCCTGGCGTTCACCGACGCCGTCTGCCTGGTGCCGTCGTAGAACTGGCCGACGTCCACGGCGAGCACGCCAGAGAGTCGGTGCTGTTGCCCCGGCGTCCACGACGCCACGGCATGCTGAAACCCATAGCGCCCCACCGGCACGGTGATGCCGGGCGCCGGCGCAAACGGCCGGCGTAGCAGCTCCGACTCGTTGAAGTTGGTGAGCTGAGAGATGTCGCTGTTCTGGCGATCGGCCCGCGCCGAGGCGGTCATGGCGCGCGACTCGAGCTGGTTCCGATTGTTGGTGGTATAGTCGAGCGTGCTCTCGTAGAAGTACTGGCGAGTCGCGGTGTTGCGCGGCGCAGGAAGCCCACTTCGGGATTGAAGCCGTCGCCCACGACCGTGCGGTCGAACTGTATGCCGTAGCGATCCGCGCCGTAGTTGAAGTTGGCGCGGTAGCTCACGGCGTCACGGGCGCGGCCGGCCGTGCGCGAGTGCGCCACGTATCCACCCAGGGTGGCGTTCTGCGACAGCACGAAGGTACCGTCGAGATCGAGCACTTGATTGCCGCCAGCCGCCACGCGAGAATCGGGGCGACGCGTGAGCAGGGGCCCGATCGAGCTGCGCTTCATCACGTCGCGCCGCACGCGGAGCACCGAGAAGTTGGTGGCCACCACGGCGGGTGACGAGACCCGGTCGGTCGAGATGTTCAGCGCGCCGATGCTGTAGTGGCCCACCCGTCCCGCCAACCGGCCGCCCAGGCCAATCGGCACGGCACTGGCGCCTTCGAAGCCGATGCGATGGCTGCAGACAGGCGCGGCAATGCGCCGGTCTGGCACCATTCTGCAGCGGGCCAACCGCATCGCACGCCGACCGTGTTCCCAGCGCGTTCAGGTACTTTGAACGCGCCCATCGGGCTGCCAATCGGGCTGGAAGACGAGCCACTGGTCCGGGTAGCGCATCACCATCGCCGACAGACGATCCGCGACGAGTTCAGTGAGCGCGTGCTCGTCGAGCACGCGCAGGTTCCCTGTGGGCGGGGCCTCAATCACCCATCGGTAGAACGATCCCACTCCGGGCTCGCGCACGAGATAGCTGAACAGCACGGCGGCGCTCGTGTGACGTGCAAGCGCGGCGACACCGGCCGGTAGCGGACGCCGTCCACCGCAGAACCGCACCACGTGCGCGCGTGTGCCGATGGCCCGGTCCGCGAACACTGTCAGGTTCCCTCCGCGCCGCAGCCACCGCACGCCGCTGAGCGCACTGCTGCCGAGGGGCAGCACGGTGACGCCGTCGATGGTGCGGTAGCGTCGATACACGGCCCGCAGGCGCGCCTCGGCGGGATCCTCCGCGTAGCCGGCCACGGTGTAGCCAAAGGCCGACATGCAACGGCCTCCCAACTCGACGGCGCCGAGATGCGGCGACACGAGCAACACGCCTCGACCCGCGGCGATGGCCGTATCCAGGTGCGCACGGCCGTCCACCTGCACCATCGCCCGTATCTGCCCGGCCGACAGATGCGGCCCGCGCAGCAGATCGAGCACCGAAAGCGCGAGATTGCGAAACGTGGCGTGAGCGAGCCGTTGCCGCTCGGCGGGTGTCGCCTGCGGCGCCGTGTGCGCCAGGTTCTCGAGCAGCGTACTGCGCCGGGTCGTCAGGAACAGCCAGCACACCGTGCCGGCTGCCCGCGCGATCGCGGCCGCCATCGACGGGGGCACGACCCGCAGCAGCGCGGTGGCCGCAACGATGAGCGCAGCTTTCATGACCAGAGCCGCCGCAGGAGCGTGGCCAGCGGGCCACTACAATACTGCACGCAGCCCATGGCTATCGACTTCCGCGTGCGCGACTTCCTGCAGCCCGCCGAGATCGTGCGCATGCGGTGGCTGCTGGTGCGCGCGCAATGGTGGCCGTCCGAGCGCCTCGTCGCCTATCAAATGCGCCGGCTGCGAGCGGTGCTCACCCACGCGGCTACTGAGGTGCCGTTCTATCGGGCGGCGTTCGCCGCGGCCGGACTGCGGCCGGACCACGTGCAGGCGCCGAGTGACCTGCGACGCCTCCCCGTCGTGACCAAGCGCGCCGTGCTCGACGCCGGCGACGCGATGGTCGCTCGTGACGTCGCTCGATTCGATCCGCGCACCGTCTCCAGCACCGGTACGAGCGGACCGGCGCTGTCAGTGCTGGTCGATCGGCGCACCAACGCGCTCGAGTTCGCGTACTACTGGCGCCACTGGGGATGGTTCGGCTACCGCCTCGGCGACCCCTTCGCGCAGCTGGCGTGGTCGCCGTTCCGCGGCGAGCATCGCGATCGCCCGTCGTTCACCGAGCGCGTCACCGGCCGTCTCTTGCTCAACGCCACCTCGCTGTCGGCCGAACGGGCGCGTGAGTGGGCCAGCGCGATGGTGCGACATCGCGCGCGGTTCCTGAAGGGGCATCCGTCGGCGCTGCTGCACTTCGCGCTGTTCGTGCGCGAGTACCGGCTCGCCGTGCCGCCGCTGCGGGCGGTGTTCTCCACCGGCGAGGTGCTCGAGGCCTCAGCCCGCCGGCTGATACAAGACATGCTCGGCGCGCCGGTGGCCGACGCCTACGGCACGATGGAGCGGGTCGTGGCCGCGTGCGAGTGTCCGTCGGGTCGGATGCACGTGAACGCCGACTACGGGCTGTGGGACGTCGAGCCGGCCGATCGCGATCCGCTCTCCGGCCAGCCCCGCGCGCGCATCATCGGCACCGGCCTCTACAACTACAGCATGCCGCTCATCCGCTTCGACCTGGGCGACGTCGTCGACGCGTCACCAGAGGGGCCGTGTCCGTGTGGCCGCACGCTGCCGACGGTAGGCCGCATCCACGGCCGCAGCGTCGACGCGATCACGACGCCAGACGGGCGTGTGGTCACGGCGGCGGCCGTCGTCTTCAACGGCGTGCCCGGCATACTGCGCGGGCAACTCGTGCAGGAAGAATTGTCGCACCTGCGCGTGCGCGTGCTGCCGTCGCCGTCCTTCGGTGAGGCGGACGCCGCGCAGCTTACCGAGCGGATTCGTCTCATGTTCGGCGCGGCCATGACAGCGACCGTAGAGCGCGTGACCGGCGCTGACGCCTTTGGCCTTGACGGCGAGAAGCCCCGCGCCGTGATCTCCCGCGTCACGCAACAGGCCGTGGCCGCGGGACGCGCCTTGCCGTGACCTGCCCTTCGCCCGCGTCAGTGCCGCGACAGCCGGACGCGCATGCCAACCAACAGCGCCTCTGATACCTCGGCCGGCACGTCGCGCACGAGCGGCGAGAAGATCCGCAGCAATCGCGGCAGGGGCGGACAGACGAACAGGGTCTCGTGCTCCACGCGGGTGCCATCGCCGCGCGTCTCGAGCCGGTAGTAGGTGCGCAGGAACCACTGCTTCCTGGCATCGCCGCGAAATGGCTTCTCACGTTCGGTCGGCCGACCCGCGTCGGCCACCATCGCGCCACGTCGTGAGGTCGAGCGGCATTCGGCTTGGGTGGCACTCAGCGTCGTACAGCGTGTTTCGACCTCGGCGTTGTAGACGATCGTGAAGACGTTGCGGTGCGAGAACTGCCCGGCCACGATCACCGCGTCGCCGTCGCGGCCGATGGTCCGCGACTTGCGGATAGTGGGCGCGAAGATCTCGGCATGATGGTCGACATCCTGGAGCAGCGCCAGTGCCTCGTCGACCGAGACACCGCGCAACTGCACCGACGCCAGGGCGTGGAGGAAGATCGCGTCGGAGATGACGATCGGCGCGCCACCGCTGTCGCTGCGCAGCGTTTCCGTGACGACGCCACCAGCGGCCAGCCGCCGTTCGAGAGGGGCTCGCTTGGCATCGGGCAGACGATCGATCCAGAGCAGGTGTGCGTCCTGGCGGTCGGCGCGCATCCGCGCTTCCGTGGCCTCGACGTAACGCTCGAACGCCACGATCGCGGCCGGCCGCACCTCGTCGGCCAGGGCGCCGGCTACGACCACGCGCGCCACGAGCGTGAGGGCCACTACCATTCGCTGCTTGTGGTGGGTCATGGCACGCGGCACACACGCACCGTCGGTTCCGCAAAGGGACAGTCGAGATCGAGCGCCTGCGTCGCGCTCACGACCACCCACGACACGTGGAGATCGCGCCCCACTCGGGCGAAGTCAGCGCGCTGGAATGTGGGCCAGCCAGCCAGCGCCTGCTGCTCCGCGGTCCACCGCGCCGCAAGCGGGGGCGACATCGCGGCCGGGGCCAGATCGTGCACGGCGTCGGTGAGCATGCTCCGCTGCGTGAACACGCGGGCAGAGTGCCAGTCGGGTCCGGGATGCCGTAGATAGAAAGGATCGATGGCGATGCGCGAGTCGACGGGAGTGTGGAGCCGGATCCAGTCGAACGCTCGGACGTAGGCGTTGTCCGGCAGCCGGCCCGGCCAGTCCATGTAGCCGCTGGAACGATAGCGCTGCTGCACGGCAACCACCGTGCCGATGACGAGCACGGTGGCCACGACGCGCGGCAGCAACCGCCCGCGCAGCAGGCGCGTCTCGACCCAGGCGCCTGCCAGCGCGATGACCACGACGTAGACGAGATGGAGCTGGCGCATCGGCTGGAGTGGCCACTGTCGGTCCGGCGCCACGGTCAAGAGCAGCGCCACGACCACGCCGGCCAGCGCCGAGAAGGTGAGGCGACGGGCGATGCGGGCACCGGCCGGGCTCAACGGACGTGCCGCCATGAACCACGCCAGGGCAATTGGCGCAACCACGCCGGCCCACTCATACCACGGCCAGTGCCAGGGGTACCGCACGCTGAACGATTCTGGCGCGAGTGCGGTTCGCCAGTAGGTCGACTCGTCGAACGCCGGCACGAGGATCGGCGCGCAGGCGATGGCGGCCAGCAGCATCGCCGCCACACCGGCAGCGCGCAACGGCCGCGTCCAGCGACGGTCGACGACTTGCGCCACGACATGGCCAGCGCTCCACAGCCCGGTGAGCGGATGCAGCAGGCCCGCCACGGCGAGCAGCACGAGGGCGATCGGGCGGCGCTCGATCGCCAGCACGAACGCCCAGAGGGCAAGGCCGATCGCCAAGCCACGCGGAAGCAGGTACGGCTCGAGCACGCCGACGCGCGTGCCCGCGACCGGGCAAGGCAGCACGACGATCAGCAGCACCACTCCTGCCCAGGCCGTCTCGAGTGAAAGACCGGCGAGGATGAGGACGCGGCGGGCACCCGCTGCGACCAGCGCGATTGACACGATCTGGCCCGCGAACATGGCGAAGTCCAACGGCACACCTGCCCGCAACCCGCCGGCCACCAGCTCGTCGAAGAGCGTGAAGCGGGCCTCGGTCGCGAAGAAGGCGGCGTCATGTGGGTAGAGCGCGGGATCGACGGCGCGAAGGGCCGCGGGCAGGTAGAGCTTCTGATCGGAGACGCCGAAGTGGTAGCCGTGCAGGGCGAAGGCGAGCACGACCGCCGCTGCGACGCCGAGCCCGGTACGCAGGGTACGTCGCAGCATCGCGTGCTATTCTCGGGCTTGCCGTGACCGGCGTCAAATTTCTGCGAGTGCTGGCAGGCGTGTGGGTCGTCACCGCCTGCACCGCCACGAGCACTGACGCGGGACAGATGACCGGCAGCGTGCAGGGAACGGTGCGGGCCGCGGGGGCTGGCACAGCGCTGCCCGGAACCGACGTCATACTGATCGCAGCCGGCGCCGACACCGTCGTGGCCACAACCACCACCGACGACCAGGGCCACTTCCGCTTCGAAGCTCTCGCGCCAGCGCGCTACGCCGTTCGCGCCGCCGTGCCCGGCTTCCCTTCGGCCACATCGCCGCCCTTCGCTGTCGACGACGGTGCTGTGGCCATCGACGTGGAGGTGCCGCTGACGCTCAGCGACAGCGCCGTCGTCACTGCCAAGGCGGCGTCGCTCGTGACCGCGGCAGCCACCGACACCGTGTCGGGCCGTATGATCGACATCGCGCCGGTGAAGGGCGACGACTTCGCGTCGCTGCTGCCGCTCGTGCCCGGGGTGCTGCGCGGTCCAGACGGCCGCATCGGCATGAAGGGCGGACGTCCCGCGCAGACGGGCCTGCAGGTGGGTCAGGCCTACGTGAACGATCCAACGACGGGGGATGCCGCGTTCGATCTGCCCGTGGACGCTATCGACACCGTGCAGGTGGTGGCCAATCCCTACGCCGCGGAAGCGGGACGCTTCTCGTCGGGCCAGGCCACGATTGAAACGCGCGCCGGCACCGACCGGTGGCGGGTCTCGCTGAACAACTTCATCCCGGTGCCATGCCTGCGCATCTGTGACGGCGAAAGCCTCGGCATCCGCGCCTACGACCCACGGTTTTCGGTGAGCGGACCGCTCGTGAAGGGACGGCTCCGTCTATCGCAGAGCGCGCAATTCCACCGACAGCTCATTCGCGTGCCAAGTCTGCCGGATGAGGGCAACGACCTGTCGGCGCTGAGCTTCTACAGCTTCACGCGGCTCGACGCCCGGCTCGGCGCGCACGAGGCCACCGGCACGATCGCCGTCTACCCGAAGAACGTCCGCTACTCGAACCTGTCGACCTTCGTGCCGCAGCCGGCCACGGTGGAGTTGCGGCAGCGCGGCTACTCTGCGCAGGTCGCCGATCGCTGGCGGTTGTCGCCCGTCACATTGGTCGAGTCCACCGTGGCGTTCAAGCGCTACGACGTCGCCATCACGGCCGAAGGCGCGGCGCCGATGGTGCTCGCGCCCGCCGGCGTGTCGGGCAACGCCTTCAACGACCAGGATCGCCAGTCGCAGACGGCGCAGTGGGTGCAGTCGCTGCGCACCGTGCGACGGTGGCACGGCGACCATGCCCTCAAGACCGGTGTCGACCTGCTGCGCGCCTCGTTCGAGGGCACGAGTGTGAGCCGCCCGGTCGAGATCAGAGACGCCGACGGCACACTGCGCGAGCACCTGCGGTTCTTGCGCCCCGCCGCCCTGTCGCAAGCGGCCACCGACGTGGGCCTCTACGCGCAGGACCTGTGGCGGATCTCGGATCGCGTGCTCATCGACGGCGGGGTGCGGCTCGATCGCGGCAGCCTCACGCACGCGGTCGTCTCGCCCCGAGTGGGCGCCATTCTAGGCCTGCGGGCCGACAGCCGCGCCATCCTGCGGGGCGGCATCGGCGTGTTCACGGAGCGCACGCCGCTGCTCGCCGGCGCGTTCGAGTCGTTCGAGCCATGGGAGGTCACCACCTACGGCACCGCCGGCCCGACGACGTCGCTCCTCACGCCGCGGCGTGCTTCGCTCGACCCGGCCCGTGCCGTCGTCTGGAACCTGCAGTTCGACTACAAGTTCGGCGATCACACCGGGATGCGCGTGAACCACGTGCGCCGCTCCGGCCGGAACCAGCTGATCGTCACGCCGGAGGAGGACGCGATGCTGCTCGCAAGCACGGGACGCTCGCGTTACCACGAAACGGAAGTGACGCTCCGCCATGCGCGCTCCGACAGCCAGCAGGCCTCGCTCAGCTACGTCTTCTCGCGTTCCGAGGGCGACCTGAACAGCTTCGATCTGCTCTTCGGCAACCTCCGCGCTCCAGTGATTCGCGCCAACGCGTACGGCCGCACTGCCGTGGACGTGCCGCACCGGCTCGTCGCGCTCGCCGCCACCGAGATCGGCAAGTGGCGGGTGGCGCCGCTCTTCGAGGTGCGATCCGGATTCCCTTACTCGCCTGTCGACGAGGCGCAGCAGTTCGTGGGCCCGCGCAACACGCTTCGCTTTCCGGTGTTCGCGTCGCTCGATCTCACCATCAACCGCGAGATCCGCGTGCACGGCCGGCGCGTGCGGATCGGCGCGCGCGCCAACCACGTGCTGCGCAACCGGGCCCCTCGGGACGTGCAGCTCAACACCGCCGACCCTCGTTTCGGCGCGTTCTACAACTCGATCGTGCCGCGCGTAGGATTGACCATCGAGCTGCCGCAGTGAACAGCAGCGTGCGCGTGCTGGTCGTCACCAACGACTTTCCGCCGCGCGTCGGCGGCATCAACGACTACGTGCATCAGCTCGTGCGGCGGCTCGACCCCGGCTCGGTCACCGTGCTGGCGTCCACCCATCCCGGTGCGGCCGCGTTCGATGCCACGTTTCCGCAGCGCGTGGTCCGGCAGCCCGTGCGCATGCTCTTGCCGACGCCCGCAGTGCTCGCCGCAGCGTCGCGCCTCGTGGCCGCGGAGCAGCCGGACGTGGTGCTATTCGGCGCAGCCGCGCCGCTGGCCATGATGGGCGCGACGCTGCGCCGACGACACGGCGTGCCCTATGTGGCCTGCACCCACGGCCTCGAGCTGGCGGCCACGCGGCTCCCGCCTGGGGGATTCTTCCTGCGGCGCCTGGGGCACACGGCCGCGGCCGTGACGGTGGTGTCGCACTACGTGCGCGAGCGCCTGGTTCCGTTTCTCGGACCCGGCAGCCGCGTGGAACTGCTTCCCTCCGGGATCGACGCGGAGCGTTTCCATCCAGCCGTCACGGCCGACCACGTGCGCCGTCGGCACGCGCTCGGACCGGGTCCTACGATCGCGTGCGTGTCGCGCCTCGTACCGCGCAAGGGTCAGGACCAGCTCATTCGCGTGCTCCCTCGCCTGGCCGGCGAGTTTCCTCACGTGCGCCTGCTGATCGTGGGGGGCGGCAGCTACGAGCGAGCCTTACGGCGTCTGGCCGCGCGTCTCGGGCTCGAGCAGCGCGTCGTGTTCGCCGGCGAGGTGCCCTACGACCTGCTGCCGGCCTACTTCCGCGCCGGCGAGGTGTTCGCCATGCCGTGCCGCTCGCGGTTCGGCGGGCTCGAGGTGGAAGGGCTCGGGGCTGTGTTCCTGCAGGCAGCGGCGGTGGGGCGCGCATCCATCGCCGGACACTCGGGCGGAGCGCCGGAAGCCGTGCGCCACGGCGAAACCGGTTTCGTCGTGGATGGCAACAGCCTCGACGATCTGACGGCGGCGCTGTTGGCGCTGCTGCGCGATCCCGCGCGGGCTCACGCGATGGGCGTGGCTGGTGCGGCGTGGGTGCACGGCGCGCTCACGTGGGATCACATGGCGGCGCGGCTCCGCAATCTGCTGATCGCGTGCGCGGGTGAACGCGGCGCCAGCGCCTGACGCGTCAGGCCTGCGTGGGCGTCCGTTCCGGGGCGCGTGCCGGGTGCAGCTGCGCCCGGGCCTGCGTCTGGATGTCTACGTAGATCGCCTCGATCGGCGTGGCGGCGTGGCGCCACGAGAAGGCGGACGCGCGCTGACGGGCGCTGGCGGCGAGGGCGGCGGCCACCGCCCGATCGGTCAGCACCGTGGCCAGCGCGGCGGCGAGCGGCCCGGCTTCACCCGCCGGCACGAGCAGGCCGTCGACGCCGTCGCGGACCACGGCGCGGTAGCCTGGGATGTCACTGGCCACCGCGGGCAGTCCAGCCGCCATGGCCTCGAGCAGCACGATGCCGAAGCTCTCGCGGCCGAGCGCGGGCGCCACCAGGAGATCGGCCGACGCATAGCACCGCGGGAGATCGGCATCGCTCACCGCCCCCAGCGCGTGCACATGGGCGCGCAGCGGCGCCGGCAGCCGCTCGATCTCCGCCCGTCCGTCGCCAGCGCCGACGACGAGCACGCGCACGTCCGGCACGCGGGCGATCAGCCCGGGCAGTGCCTGCAACAGCACGCGCACGCCCTTGCGCGGTTCGAGCCGGCCCACGAAGAGCACGGTCGGTGCCGGCGGGAGCGCGAGCGGCGTGGCCGCTGCAAAGGTCTCGAGGTCGACGCCGTTATATTGCACGTCGGCACGCAGGCCGAGATCGCGCTGCAGCAGGGCCGCCGCGGCATCGGAGACGGCGATGATGTGGCGGCACCGCCGCTGCACGAGTCGCAACAGTGGCGAAAGCAACCGGTACGCCCAGAAGCGATCCGCGCTCGCGTGGAACGTCGCCACCACTGGCGCGCGCGCGGCCAGGGTCGCCGCCAGCCCTAGCCCGGGGGAGAACGGCTCGTGCACGTGCACGACGTCGGGCCGCAGAGCGCGCACGAGGCGAGCCACGCGGGCAAGCGCCAGTGGGTGCGGACAGATCGGCGCGACCGATCCGTTGTAGCGCACGCGCACGGGGCGGCCGACGATCATGACGGCGGGATCAGCACTCGGCGCGTTGCCCGGCGCGAGAATCTGCACCGTGTGCCCACGTCGCGTCAGCTCGCGCGCGAGGCCGCGCACGTGCGCCTGGACACCGCCCGGGCTGTCCCACGCGTACGGGCACACCTGAACGATCCTCATGGCGCCGCCGCCGCAACTCCGGGCACGGGCGGCATTCTAGTCTGCCTGTCCGCCTCGACCAAGATCGCGCGGCGCTCCCACGCGTCGTAGGCGGCGTCGGTGAGCACCTGACGATACGTCGAACGCATGCGTGTCTCGAGTTCGGGGAACGACGACGTGTCCGAGCCGGAGGAGGTTCTCGGTCATCCCCGAACCACGGTCGAGGGCGGCAGCTCCGCGACGAGGTTCTTGGCCATGCGCATCATGGTGTGCAGCCAGCCGTAGTGGAAGAGGCCGTTTCGTCCGAGCAGGTGCAGGTTGTCGAAGCGACCGAGGTAGCGCACCAGTTCGGCGGCGGCCCGCTCCGCGTCGAGCGTGAGCACTGGGTAGGCGTGCGGCAGACGCACCACGGCCGTGCCCACCACCTCGCCGGGTCGCAGCCACCCGAGCGCGGTGAGCGCAGGCGCGGCCGTGCGCGCGATCGCGTCGTCGGATTCGTGCCAGAGTTCGTCCGACTCGCTGCACGGGATCTCGGCGACCAGCGACGTGTGATTCGGTGGCGCCATCAGGGTACTGCGGTTGCGTGGTTCGGATACGCGCGTGACCGGCGTGGTTGGTTCCGGGAAGTAGACAGTGGCGTAGGGGGTCACCGACGGGCGCGCAAGGAACCAGGTGATCAGCACGACGTGACGGAACGTCACTTGGTTCGCGAGGGCGAGGACGCTGTCGGGAGGGTGGGGATCGAGGGCGCGCACCATGGCGCTCAGGGGCAGTGTGGCCGCCACTCGCTGCACCGGTAGCCGTTCACCGCCATTCACGTCCACGTGGGTCAGCCGCTTCCCGTCGTGCAGCAGACGCGTGACCCGCGCGCCGCAGCGAATCGTATCCGCCCCACACACCTCGGCGATGCGCTCGACGATGCGGCCGTAGCCGCGTGCCGGGTAGTAGAACGCTCCATCGATGTGGGTCGCGTTCGGGTTCGCTCGGGTGAAGAGCGTCGAGAGCTGCAGGCCGCGCAGGCGGCCGCCCGACACGCGTGGCGAAAGCTCGGCGCAGGGCCGTCCCCAGAGTTTCTCGGAGTAGTTCAAGAGGAACAACCGGGCCAACGACGGTCCGTAGGCGCGCGTAGCGAAAGCTTCGAAGGTGTCAGCGCGTGCGGTGGTGAGGCGCGCCAGCAGGGCCGCGGCGGCCGCCGTGGCGAACCGGCGCGGCCCGAGATGGGCCAACAGGTCGCGCGGCGACGGTGGAAAGCGCAGGAAGCGGCCCCCGGTGCAGATCGCGCTGGGCACCGACACCCGCACCATCTCGTCGCCAAGCAGGGCGAGCAGGTCGACCGTGATGTCCTGGTCCTTATCGTGAAACCGATGCGCCCCGCGATCGAAGCGGAAGCCATCGCGTTCTTCGGTGACACAGTTGCCACCGACCCTGCTGGCCGCTTCGAGAATGCGGAACGGATATCCCGCGTGTTGCGCGTAGAAGCCCGTCGCCAGGCCGGCGGGGCCGCCGCCCAGGATCGTCAGCATGGCGTGCCCATCATCGCCATCTTCGCTCGTGCCGTGTCACCGACCGCAGGTAGCCATCCTTCGTCAGGAACACGAGCCACAGCACGGGCATGGCCCAGCCGAACCCGGTGCGCCACCACGACTCTACAATCGCGGCCCATTCGGCAGAGAACAGGCCCACCGGCAACGCCGTCAGCCAGCCCGTGGCGCGAATCGCCAGCCAGAAGAACGCGAGGGTGAGCACCGCGCCGAGCGCCACCAGCACCAGAGTCAGCGCGGGCACGGCGATATCGACGAGGCGCCGGATGAACCACGACGGCCCGGCGCTGCCCGGTCGCCCCGTCGTGAGCCCCAGGCCCTCGGCCAGCAGTGCCATCACGCGACCATCGCGGTAGTAGCCGACGTGCGCCTCTCCGTAGCCGCCTACGCCCCACAAGCGGCGGTTCTCGACGCGCGCCGACACCGCGTCGAAGCGCTTCAACTTCCCGGACACCGGATCGGACGGCGTGAAGACATTGATCCACTCGCACGACCAGTCGAGGCGCGGGGGGAAGAGCCTGGTCCAGAGAAACCGCACCTTCTCGAGGGGCGAGCCGATGGTGAACAGCCGCCGGATCGCGTTCGGCGGCAGTCGCCGCGCCAGCGCGTGGTACGCGATCACGGTGCCGAGGCTGTGCGCGATGACGTGGATGTCGCCCGCGCCGTCCGCGCGCGCATGTTGCCACGCCGCCAGCACGCGATCGAGCATCCGATCGGCCGACCCCTGCAGGGGCGAATCGGCCTTCACCTCGCCAGCCAGCGAGTGCACATACGCCCACACGTCCGCGGCGGTCTGATCGAGCACATGGGCGCGAATCCGGCGGCTGGCGATGACGACCTCGAGAGCCAGCGACATCATCACCTGCAGCGTCCAGAGCTGCAGCGTGCGCGCCACGACCAGCGCGCCGCTGTACTGGTCGCGTGGCAGCAGTCCGGCCTGCCAGTTCAGCCAGCCGAACCAGGTGGTCTCTTCGAGGTCGAACTTGGAGAAGGCGCCGGCCACTGCGTCGTTCGGCAGAAGATCTGCCCAATAGACCTCGTAGAGCCTCACCTCGCGCCCACCCTGCCGAAGGCGCACGTGACTGAGCTGCTGCTCCTGGAGACCGCCGAGCGACAGGTCAGCGAGGTCGCCGGTGTGGAGCGTCGCCTCCGGACACACAGACAACAATCCGCCCACGCACTGAGCCAGTGCGTCGCCACGGCTCTGCCTGCCGATGCCGTGCACCACGAGGAGCGCGGGGCTCTGCATCCCGCCATTCTGGCACGCGGCGACGAGAATCGGGCGTCGGCAGCGCCTGCCTCATCTCGTTTGGAGTCGCACCATGAGTTGTCTCGTCGGAGTCGTGCTCGCGCTCATTGTCGCCGTGTTCGCCGCGGTGGCGCGGTTCGATTGTGACCGCGCCTTTTATCCCACTGTCCTGATCGCGATCGCTTCGTACTACGTGCTGTTTGCCGAGATGGGCGATTCTCTCCAGACCGTGGCGACCGAGGCCGTGATCATGGCGGCGTTCGCTGCGATCGCGGTGGTGGGCTTCAGGACCCGCCTCTGGATCGTGGCCGCGGGTCTGGCGGGCCACGGCGTGCGGGACGCCGTGCATGACCAGGTGGTCGCCAACGCCGGGGTGCCGGCATGGTGGCACTTCTTCTGTCTGGCCCTCGACGTCACGGCGGCAGGCGCAGTCTAGTGGGTGCAGAGAACACGATAGACCTGCCTTGGCCCGGCTGGTCGGAACCGGAAGAGCTTGTTGCACTTCACGTCCACGCCGCGGTTCTGCAGCAGGTAGCGGTGGGCGGGACACGGTGCGCGGCGAGCGCGGTCGGCCGCGCGGCCCTCATCACGCCAGCGGGCCGATGCGTTGCAGCCAGACCACCGGCTGCTGCGCGGCACGCGACGCCGCCACATCCACCACGAACTCCGCGACCCAGTCATTGAGCTCGTTCGCGTCAACCAGCACCTGCTGCACGTGCCACCGCGCAGGCGCCTCACGCCGGTCCACGTGGGTGTGGCGTGCATTGCGGGCCTCGGGGTCGAGCCGCAGGCCGCCGTGCTCGGCCACGAACGCCTCGAAGGCGGCACGCGCGTCGACTGCCGTGGCGGCCTCGGTATCGTGGCCCGCTGGCGCATCGAGCGCGGCGAGCATCGCGTCGGCCTCGCCGCGCGCCCAGGCTCTGAGCGCACCGAAGCTTCGCGCGCGGATGGCCGCCAGGAACGCCGCCGTATCGGTGGTCAGGTCGTAGGGCACGACGGCGGCAGGCTTCTTCGCGAGCGCATCGAACCCGCGCGCCGGCGCCAGTGGCTGGTAACCTGGGTCGCGCATCTTCTCCCATTCATCGGCGAGGCTGGCGTCCGCCCCGCGCACGAGCGCGCGCAGGTACCACTCGGCCTCCAACACCTCGGCGGTTTTTGCGGCCGTGGGCACGGTTTGACTCAGCACCTTGTAGACGCTGTTCAGGTGGCGCAGCAGCAGCCCTTCCGAGCGCTCCAGGTCGTACTCCATCACGTACTCGGCAAACGATTTGTAGCTCTCGAACATGTCGCGCGCGACCGACTTCGGGCGGATGGCTTCCTGCCCCACCCACGGATGCCGGTCGGCGAAGGCGTTGAAGGAGTCGTAGACGAAGTCGCGCAGCGGCTTCGGGTATTCGAGCTTCTCGAGTTCAGCCATCCGCTGGTCGTACTCGATGCCGTCCGCCTTCATCTGCGCCACGGCCAGGCCCTTGGCGCGATCGAGCTGCCGCCGCAGGATGAGTTCGGGGTTCTCGAGAATCGACTCGACGAGCGTCAGCAGGTCGAGCGCGTAGGTCGGCGACTCGGGATCGAGCAGTGGAATCGTCTCGATGAGATACAGCGACAGGGCGTGATTCATCGAGAAGTCTTCCTGCAGATCGATGTTCACGCGCAGCGACGCGCCCGTGGCCTCATCGGGCGCGAACTCGACGATGCCGCGCGTCACCAGCGCCCGGAAGAGCTGCCACGCGCGCCGGCGGTGTTTGGTCTTCTGGGGTGCCGTCTCGTGGCTGTCGCGAATCACCCGGCGCATCGCGCCGCAGCCGTCGCCGCGGCGGCTGAGCACGTTGAGCAGCATGCCGTGCGACACGTCGAAGCGCGACACGAGCGGTTCGGGAGGCGCGGTCGTGAGCCGCGTGAACACGTTCAGGTCCCATTCCACGTAGTTGAACTCGGGCGGACGGCGCTTCACCACCTTGCGTCCGTCGCGCGCGGCCTTCTCGGCCAGCCGCAGGTTCTCGATCACGTGTTCGGGCGCCTGCGCCACCACGTAGCCCCGGTCGTCGAAGCCCTTGCGGCCGGCGCGTCCCGAAATCTGGTGAAACTCGCGGGCGCTGAGGCGCATGGTCTTCTGCCCGTCGAACTTGCACAGCTTCGTGAGCACCACCGTGCGAATCGGCACGTTGATGCCGGCGCCGAGCGTGTCGGTGCCGCAGATGACGCGCAACAGCCCGAGCTGCGCGAGCTGCTCGGCCAGCACGCGGTACTTGGGCAGCAGGCCGGCATGGTGCAGGCCGATGCCGTGCTTGAGCCACTTGCGCACCGACGGCCCGTAAGGGCTCGAGAAGTCCACGCCGTCGATCCGGGCCGCGATCTCGTTCTTCTGCTCACGGGTCGCGATCTTCAGGCTGGTGAAGTCCTGCGCACTGGCCGCGGCGTCGGCTTGTGTGAAGTGCACGACGTAGGCTGGCGTCTTGCCCTGCTCGACGAGCTGCTCGATGGTGTGCGCGAGCGGCGTCTCCGCGTAGGCGAACTCGAGCGGCACGGGGCGCAGCCCCGATTTCACCGTCACGCTCGCGCGTCCGTTCAGGCGCGTGAGCACGCCCTCGAACGGCGTGGTGTCGCCGAGCGTGGCCGACATCAGCAGGAAGCGCGTCTGCGGCATGGTGAGCAGCGGCACCTGCCAGGCCGCGCCGCGCTCGCGATCGGCGTAGTAGTGGAACTCGTCCATCACGACGTGCTGCAGATCGGCGTCGGCGCCCTGCCGTAGCGCGATGTTGGCGAGCACCTCGGCGGTGCAGCACAGAATCGGCGCGTCGCGATTCACCGAGGCGTCGCCGGTCGAGAGCCCGATCAGCTCGGGCCCGAACTCGCGGCACAACGCCATCCACTTCTCGTTCACCAGCGCCTTGATCGGGCAGGTGTAGACCGCCCGTTCGCCCCGCGCGAGCGCGGCAAAGAGCATGGCGGAGGCCACGAGTGACTTGCCCGATCCGGTCGGCGTGTTCAGGATGACGTTCTGTCCGTCGAGTAGCGCCAGGATCGCCTCTTCCTGGGCGGGATAGAGGACCAGACCGCGATCCTCGACGTAGTCGAGAAAGCGGTCGAGCAGGTCGCTGCCCGAGGCGTCGCGGCCAGGCGGCAGCAGGTCGTAGAGGGTAGAAGCGGCCACGTTACTGCAGCGCGCGATAGGGCGCGAAGTCCTGCCAGATCTGGTCGATCACCACGGCGTCGATGGCCACGCGATCCGCCTTGGCCGGCGTCTTGTCGGAGAACAGCTCGAACGCCACGCCGTCGCAGTGCGGCCCCAGCGCCGCGGGGTCGAACACGTAGAGGCCCTCGTAGACGGCCTCGCGCTCCGAGATGCGCCGTTCGAGCAGGAAGGGATGGATGGGTGTGACCTCGGCGCCGCCGCAGAACGCCCGCAGGCGCGCGAAGCCCGACTTGGCACGCGTGATCGGCGGCAGCGCCATGCCCTGCAACCGCGCGGCGCCGCGCGCCACCGTGGTCCAGAAGTTCTCCACCTGCTTCGGCGTCACGCGCACCAGCAACACCGCCGGCGCGTCGGCCACGTAGTCGTGCCAGTTGCTGAAGTCCATCGACTGCAGGCCAGCGTAGGCGACGACCGGGGTGAGGAACGCGAGGTCGAAATCCGCCGACGCCGCGCGGTAGGGGCTCAGGCTGCCCGTCCGGCGCTTGGCCGCGGCCTCGAGCGCGTCGACGGGAATCACCGTCGTGGGCTCCACGGGCAGCGGCGTGGCGCTTGGGGGCGGGGCTGCGGCCAACGCCTTCTCGGCCGAGGCCATCACGGCGCACAGGGCGTCAACGCGCACGACGCGGGATTCGTAGCGCCGGTCGCCTTCCTTCTCGCTCACGAAGGAGGTGAGACCGACGACGTGGCCGGCGGCCGCGAACACTGGCCCGCCGGTGCTGGCGCTGTCGAGCGAGACGTCGGCGAGCATCGCGCGCATGGCGACGCGGTTCAGCGTGCCAGCGGTGCTGCGGGTGGGGCGCCCAGGTTCATGGCCCAGGGCGACGATCGCCTGCCCGTTCACGAGCGGTGGCGGCGATGGCGGCGCGCAACCGAGCGGCACGGGCCTGACCGACGCGAGCACGGTGGGATCGAGCCACAGCATGGCGACATCGCTGGCCGGGTCGGCCACCAGCACGCGAGCCATCACCTTCTTCACTGGCGAGAGCTGCACTTCCACCCACGCCGCCGTGCCCACGACCTGCTGATTCGTGGCGATGAGCCCGCGCGGGTCGATCACGAAGCCCGAGGCGCGGCGCGTGGGCGTCCAGAGCGCGACCACGCTGTCTTGCCACTGCGTGAGCAGGTCCGAGGGGTCAGTGCCGCGGCCAACCGGCGCCGCCGGGGCCGCGCTCTCACCCACGTCGGCGTTGGCCGCCGTGAGCGCCAGCTCGGCGTCGGCGCCGGCGCGCACATCGAGCGTCTGCGTCCACTGGTAGTGCTTGCCCCGGAACACCGCCGGCCGGTCCGATTCCACCGTGTAGTTCCCGGGCGCGAGCCGCAGCGACGCCGTGCCATCTGCGGCGGTCACGACCCGGCGCGGAGCCGTGCTGGCTGGGTTGTCACTCACGAGCAGCACGTGCCGCGGCACCGGCGTGGCCGTCTGCCCGGCGTCCACGAGCGTCACCGTGATGTACAGCAGGCTTCCGGTCTGCCCGGCGCCGGTGAGCGGCATCAGCGAGACCAGCGCTGCACAGACTAGCACGCGCACCCCGTGCGTCAGCCGAAGCGACGGGAACGGCCCATGCATCACCGTCGAGTCTACCCTGCATGGGCCGGAGCGTTCAGCGCGCCGTGACGGCCGCGCTGCGGCTCGCCGTCGGCGAGGTCTCCGACCCCGCTCTGGCCTGGTCCTTCACCGGATAGGGATAGCCCTGCGCCAGCGCCGCATCGAGCGCGCGGTCGTGGCCGTAGATGTCGTCCACGAAGGACACGACGCTCTCGGAGTTCACATGCACGGTGGCGTAGAAGATCACCACCGTGAGCTTTTCCTTCAGGTTCACTCGCGTGGGCCGCTCGCCCTTCATGGCGGCGTCGATGCGTGCCCGCGTCCATTCCGGCTGATCGCGCAGCACCCATTCGGCAAAACGGGCCGGGTCTTCGAGCCGGATGCAGCCGTGGCTCAAGTCGCGGCGCGCGCGCGCGAAGAGCGATTGCGCCGGCGTGCCGTGCATGTAGACGTCTTCGGCGTTGGGAAAGATGAACTTGGCGAGACCGAGTGAGTTGCGCGGCCCGGGCTTCTGCCGCACGAACAGACGTCCGGCCATCACCTTGGCGAGGTTCTCGGCATTCGGCGGCAGCGCCGGCGCCTGGTCGGCGCCACTGGCCACGATCTCGAGATTCTCCTGCGCGAAGTAGGTCGGATCGCGCTGTGCCTTGGGCACAATCTCCTTCACCGTGATGCCGCGCGGCGGATTCCAGTAGGGCCGGAAGATCACGTACTCCATCTGCTCCACGAAGAGCGGCGTGCGGTGGTCGAGCGACTCGCCCACCACCACGTTCATGCGGAGCGGCTCGGCGCCGGTCACCGGATCGGTGGCCCACATGCGGAAGAGGGCGACGTTGACGAACACGTTGGGCCGCTCGCTGAGCGTGGGCAGCCAGCGCATGCGCTCCATCGACAGCTCGACCTGGCGCGCCCGCGCGGCAATCGACACGTTCAGCGCGCGCACGGTGCCCGGGCCGATGACGCCGTCGGCCTCGAGGCCGTGCCGGCGCTGGAAGCCCTTGAGGCCGTCGACGAGGGCACCGGTCAAGAGGGGCGCGGCGCTGCTCGTGTCCACGTCCGCCGCGGCCGGCAGATCGCCGAAGGCGCGCAGGCGCGCCGCCAGTTGCGGCACGCCGGCCCACGCGGCGCCGGGTGCAACCTTGTTGCCGCGCGACACCGCCGGCACGAGCGCCGGTTCGCGAGCTGCGGCCAAGGCGCGGTAGGCGGCCAGCGTGGCGCGCGCGCGTTTGTAGTGCACCACGGGCGGCTCGAGCGCGTCGAGCGTGGCGGCGAGTCCGGCGTCACGCGCCTCGCGAACACGCGCCACCAGGTCGAAGGGCTTGGCGGCCACGTCGTAGCCCCACAACATCGTGGCGGGATCGACGCGGCCCAGATGCACGGCCTTCAGCATGCGCGCCACGCCCACCGACACGGCCACGTCGAAGAGCGTGCGCTCCGCACCCGACGCCGCGCCGGAAGTCAGGCGCGTCCACTGCTCGCGTAGCCGGGCGGCGTCGTAGTCAGCGGCGTTCAGCCCGTGCTCCCCGGCCGCGGCGAGGGCGGCCACGGTGCGGTCGAGCGTGGCCACCGGCCGCGCACCGTCGAACCAGATCAACCGGTCGGGCTCGTCGTCGTAGGCCGTCTTCAGGGCCGGCGCCACGTCGGGAATCGCGCTCCACGTCAGGCCCGGGTGCTGCGCCGTGACCAGCACCTGATCCACGGTGGCGGCCACCTCGGGATCGAGCGCAGCCACGGTAGGCGAACCTGACGGCGGCGATGGCACGCTGACTGGGGCAGGCGGCACCGGCGTACCGCCTCCGCACGCAGCCGCGCTCAGAAGAGCAATCGTCACCAGAACGCGCGCGAAGCAAGATACAGCCACGGTGCCATCGATCGTAGCCGAACGCGCGTCCGCCGCTCGGCTTGGCCTTCCCGTTGCACCGGCGATACGCACCGCCCCCCACATCTCCCGTGCTACGAAACTACGCCTGACCTCCGCTTTCCCGCCTGCCTCGACGCAGCGCGCGCGCAATTGCGCCGGTGGACCGAACCGTGACGGCCGGCCAGAGTTGGTCGTCGCGTCTCACGACGGCGTGACCATTCGCGTCAGCGATCGGGCGTGAGCGGTCTATTGGAGTGGGACGCGAGCCGGGCAGCTCAGGGTAGTACCGTGAACGGGGTGCTCGTGACCGGCGACACAAGTGCGAGCGAGCCCGGCGATGTGAGCGCCGTCATCCACACGTAGTTGCCGGGAGGCGCGCCCGCGAGCGGGAAGACGAACGGCACCGAGGCCGTCTGCAGCACGATGCCGCGCGCAATAGGCGCCAGACCCGGCACCAGGCTGCCATCGGCAAGGAGCGAGAAGATGGCGCCGCCGCCAACGTCGAGCACGACGTAGGCATCGATGGCCGAGGCCACATGACCGCCCACGGTATTGACCACGGCCACCATCGTGGCGCTGGAGGGCAGCGTGGTCGAATTCAGGCTCACCGACAGGGGGGGCGCCGTGGGCGCTGCCGCCGAAGTGGTGGCGCATTCTTCATTCGTGTAGCCCGACATGCCAGCGCTGTTGAACGCACTGACCCGGTAGCAGTAGGTGACGCCGGCCGGAAGGTTCTGGTCGAGATAGCCGTTCATGTTCGGACCAAGGGTGGCCACGGCTGCATAGGTCGGCAAGCTTGCGATGCGCCGCTCGACCACGAACCCGGTCTCGTTGAATGAGGTGTCGTTCCACGCGAGCACCAAGTGGGCGGCCTCGGCCGAGGGCGTTGCCACGACAGCAACGAGAAGGCTGAGCGCCAACAGCGCTGACGGACTGGACACGCGACGCGTCATGCAAAGTCACTGCCACGCCGTGACCGTCCAAAAAAGAAAGGTATTTGCAAAGAAACGGGCACGTAACCGTGTAACTCGTGGAATGAGAAATAACGAAATTGATACTCGACCCACGTCAATTGGCTTGACAGGGCCGCTCTCGTGACGATGATGAGGCCATCTCATGGCCAGCCCCACCACGCGCCGCATCGATGACGCCACGCCCGTGCACGCCGCAACGGATTGGACGATGGCTGCGCTCTCGATCGCGGCGGCCGTGGGTATCGTCTGGTGGTTCGCGTTGCCCCTCAACTTTGACGTGAACGCGCCGTCCTTCAACCCGGCGGTGTTCGTGCCCGTGGCGCTCGTGCTCTACGGCGCCGTACAGGGGGTCAAGTACCTGCGGGCTCGCGGCATCGGCCAGCGCTTCGGCGCGTCGGTGTTCGAGATGCAGGGCCATGCCCTGGCGGTCGCCGGCACCCTACGCGGCCGGGTGATCACCGCGCGCGACCTCGCCGCCCCGGGCGGCTTCCGGCTGCGCCTGCGCTGCATCGAAGAGGTGCACTACGCGGATCAGGCGGGCGGCGGACGCACCGCGAGCCGCGCGGACCGCATTCGCTGGGAGGCGACAGCTACCGTGCCGGCGGCCGCGTCGAGCACGCAGGGCGTGCCCGTGCACTTCGACGTGCCGAAGGGGGCCACCGCGGAGGTGGTCGAGAGCGGTCGGGTGCGTTGGCTCCTGGAGGTCGAGGCCACCGTGAACGGCGCCCGCTACGCGGCGCTCTTCGGCGTGCCCACCACCACGCTGTCCGGCGATTGACGCGCCCGCGCCGACCTGCGTCACGTCACCAACCGGCGGCGATTCCGGTCAGAATGACAGCACGTGGCCGCCCTTGACGACCCCTACAGACGCGCGCGCCGGCTGACGTCGGTGGGCATCGGGGTGAGCGCCGCGCTCGCCGCCAGCAACATCGCGGTGGGGGTGATGGCGCACTCCACGTCGGTCGTCGCCACTGGCGTGGAGTTCGTGGGCGATGTGCTGGCCTCGAGCATCGTGCTCGTGGGCATGGGCTTAGCCGCGCGCCCCGCCGACGACAACCATCCCTACGGCCACGGCCGGTTCGAGACGCTGTCGGCATTCGTGGTCGGGGCGATCCTGTCGGTGGGCGGCGTGCTGATCTGCTACCAGTCGGCCCAGGGCATCGGGACGCGGCACCTGCCACCCGGTGCGAGCGCGGTCGTAGCGCTCGGGATCGCGATCGTGCTGCGGACGGTCATGTCCACGGTGAAGTTCCGCCTGGGCCGGCGCCTGGGCAGCTCGGCCCTCGTGGCCGACGCCTGGAACGACGCGGTCGACATCCTGTCGGCTGGTGCGGCGCTGGTGGCGGTGGCCCTGGCCATCTACGATCCGGCGCGGTTCCTGGCCGCCGACCACTACGGCGGCGTGATCGTCGGCGTGGTGGTCGTCTTCACCGGCCTGCGCGTGCTGCGCGACGCATCGCTCGAACTCGTCGACACGATGCCGCCGGCCAAACTCATGAATCAAATCCTGGACGTGGCCCGCAGCGTGCCGGGCGTGGACGGCATCGACAAGGTGTTTGCCCGCAAGACCGGCCTGCAACACCACATCGACCTGCACATCGAAGTGGCGCCCACGCTCACCGTGGCCGCCTCCCATGCCATTGCCGGGCACGTACGGGCCACACTGCGGCACGAGCTGCCGTGGGTAGCCGACGTGCTGGTGCACGTGGAGCCCTCGACCACGCCGCCGCGCTGAGTCCTGGTCTCGTGGCCGGTCACGGGGCCGGCGCCTCAGAGCACCTTGCTCAAGAACCTCTGCGTGCGCGCTTCGACCGGCCGCTCGAACACGTCGGCAGGGGTGCCCCCTTCCACGAGCTGCCCGTCGTCGAGGAACAGCACCCGATCGGCCACGCGACGCGCGAAACCCATCTCGTGCGTCACCACCACCATGGTCATGCCCTCATCCGCCAGCGTCTGCATCACCGCCAGCACCTCGCCCACCATCTCGGGGTCGAGCGAGGACGTGGGCTCGTCGAAGAGCATGACCCGCGGCTGCATCGCGAGCGCGCGCGCAATGGCCACGCGCTGCTGCTGGCCGCCCGAGAGCTGGTTGGGATAGGCATCGCGCTTGTCGAGCACGCCCACCTTGATGAGCAGCGCCTCGGCGCGGTCGCGCGCGTCGGCCGCGGTCAGCCCACGCACCTTGCCGGGCGCCAGCGTGATGTTCTGCAGCACGGTCTTGTGCGGGAACAGATTGAAGCGCTGGAACACCATGCCGATCTCGGTGCGCAGGGCATCCAGATCGGTGGCCGGGTCGTGCACCGGCACGCCGTGCACCCGCACCTGGCCGCTCGACGCCTCTTCCAGGCCGTTCATGCAGCGCAGCAGCGTGCTCTTGCCCGAGCCCGACGGCCCGATCACGCACACCACTTCAGAGTCGTCGATGACGCAGTCGATGCCGCGCAGCACCTGCAACGGACCAAATCGCTTGGTCAGCGCATTAACGCGTATCGCCTCGCCCATACCTGACCTCCAACCGGCTCACCAGATAGGCGAGCGCGAGCGTCAGCATCCAGTAGATCACCGAGATCGTGAGGTACGGCTCCCAGTAGCGCGAATAGGCGCCGGCTACCGTGCGCGCGGCGTAGGCCAGTTCCGACAGGCCGATGGCCGAGATGAGCGACGAGTCCTTGAGCAGCGCGATGGCGTTGTTGCCGAGCGGCGGCAGCATGCGCCGGAAGGCCTGCGGCAGCACCACGTGATACATGGTGCGCGGAAATGACAGGCCGAGCGACCGCGCGGCTTCCACTTGTCCCCGATCGATCGACTGGATGCCGGCGCGGAAGATCTCCGAGATGTAGGCACCAGCGTTGAGCGTGAGCGCGAGCACGCCCGACACGAGCGCGCCGTAATCCTGCTTGAGGTCGCGCGCCGCATCGCCCGAGATGAGGAATCCGTCCACCGGGTTGATGAGCAGCGGCAGCACGGCGAAGTGCATCAGCAGGATCTGCACGAAGAGCGGCGTGCCGCGGAAGAAGCTCACGTAAACCGTGGCCGGCCAGCGCAGCAGCAGCCGGCACAGGTGTTTGGCCGGTGCGTGGCGGGCATCGGCCAGACGTGCCATGCCCACGAGCAGTCCCAGCAGCGACCCCTGCACGATGCAGATGAGCGTCACGCCAATCGTCATGCGCAGGCCGCGCCAGAAGAGCTCGGCGTACTCCGCGATGATGTCGGCCCGGAACCATCCGAACCAGAGCATGGGCTCCATGGGGCAGGGTGGGCGGCGCTACTTCGCCGGCAGCACGGGTGGCTCGGCCTTGAACCAGGTGCGGTAGATGCGCGCGTAGCTGCCGTCGGCGATGATGGCCGCGAGTCCCGCATTGAGCGTGTCGCGCAGGGCGGCGTTGCCCTGCTTCACGACGATGCCGAAGTACTCCTTGGGAAAGCCGGGATCGCTCACCGTCGTAAGGGCCTTCTGCTGCTGCACGCGGTAGGCAATCACGCCGTTGTCGCCGATGGCAGCATCCACGCCGTAGGCCACGAGCTCGGCGATGATGAGCGGCGTCGTGTCGAAGCGGCGGATGTTCGCGCTGGTCTTGCCGAAGGCACGCGAGGCCACGTCGTCGCCGGTGCTGCCGGTGACGACCGCGATCTTCTTGCCGGCCAGGTCCTGCAGGCTCTTCACCGGGCTGGCCGCCGGCACGGCGATGAGCTGCCGCGCTTCGAAATAGGGTGCGGTGAAGTCGTAGGACTGCTTGCGCCGATCGTTGATCGTGACGCCCGAGATGATGAGGTCGATGTCGCCGTTGTTGAGCGAAGCGAACACGCCGGTAAAGGGCGTGTTGACCAGCCGCACGGTGAGGCCGCGCTTCTGCGCGATGGCCGTGATGATGTCCACGTCGAAGCCGACGATCTGCCTGGCCGGGGTTTCGTAGGCAAAAGGCGGATAGGTGGCGCTCGAGCCCACGACCAGCGTGCGCGGCTGCGCGAACGCGGATCCATGCACGGCAAGCAGCGCGGCCAGCAGCAGCAATCGGCAGGTCATCGTCACGGCAGTGCAGGCGATTCTACTCCGCGGCTCACGAACCGAAGACGACGATGCGCGAGCGACAGACGAGGCAGCGACCTCGTCTCGAATTGGCTCGATATAGGTTGATTTAAATCGATTTGAGTCTCGTATCAGAACGAACTAATCTACCTCGACATGATTTGGACCTGGCCCCGCACACGCCCGATCGGCATCGGTAGACTCGTGATGCTGGTGGCCGTGATGGCCACCAGCCCGGCTGCGGCACAGATTGGCGCGGCCGTGCTGACCGGCACCGTCGCGGACGCGACCGGCGCGGCCCTGCCAGGCGCCACGGTCACGGTGGTGGCTGTTCGCACCAACCTGTCGCGCACGGTGGTCACCACGGTGGACGGCGGCTTTCTCGTGCCGGCGCTCGCCCCAGGCCCCTACCGGGTGCGGGTCGACGCGGGCGGATTCAAGCCGCTCACGCGAGACGGCATCCGGCTCGCCACCGGCGAGACGATCCAGCTGGACCTGACACTGGAGGTCGGCGGCGTGAGCGAAGGGCTCACGATCACCGCCGACGCGCCGCTGCTGCGCAGTGCGTCGTCTGGCCTCGGCCACGTCGTCGACCATCGGCGCATCGTGGACCTGCCGCTGAACGGCCGCAGCGTCATCGCGCTGGCCAGCCTGGTGCCCGGCGTGGCGCTGCCCCCGCCGCCGGCCGCGCCGCTGCCGCGCATCAACGGGGGACGGCCTCGCACCAACGAGTATCTGTTCGACGGCATCTCGGTGCTGCAGCCGGAGCCCGGGCAAGTGGCGTTCTTCCCGAACATCGACGCCGTGCAGGAGTTCAAGATCGAGAGCAACAGTCCGCCCGCAGAATTCGGCCGCTTCAACGGCGGCGTGGTCAACCTCACCACCAAGTCGGGCAGCAATGCACTGCAGGGCAGCCTGTTCGAGTTCTTCCGCAACGAAGCCCTCAACGCGCGCAACCTGTTCGCGGCTGGCGGCGCGAAGCCGCCGTTCCGCCGCCACCAGTTCGGCGGCGTGGTCGGCGGACCGGTGCGGCCGAATCGCACGTTCTTCTTTGCCGACTACCAGGGTCAGCGCCAGACCATCGGCCGCACCGCGATCTCCACCGTGCCCACGCTGCTCCAGCGCCAGGGCGTGTTCAGCGAGGCCATCGCCGGACGGGTGCCGGCCATCTACGATCCGGGCACCACGGTCACGGGCGGCGAGCCCACGCGCAGCCCGTTTCCCGGCAACACGATTCCCACCAGCCGCATGGATCCGGTGGCGCGGGCGCTGCTCGAGCGCTATCCGCTGCCAACGAGCGGCGGCACGGCGAACAACTACCTGCGGGTGGCCAACGAGTCGGTGGACCAGGATCAGTTCAGCCTGCGCGTCGACCATCGCTTTCCCGGCGATCGCGACCAGGCGTTTGCCCGCCTCACCAGGTTTCGCGAGGCGTTCCTGCCGGTGACACCCCTGCCCGAGGGCAGCGGGCTCACGACGGGCACGCTCGGCGCGCAAGACACGACGGCGTGGTCGTTCGCCTCGAACTACCAGCACACGTTCTCGAACACCGTCTTCAACGAGCTGCGCATCGGCGACACCCGGCGCGCCGTGGGCCGGTCGGCGGCCGAGCTGAGCGGCCCCGCGTCGGCGAGTCTCGGACTGCCCGGGCTCCCCGCCTCGGCGCACTTCCCCGCCACCGTGCCCACCTTCCTCATCGCCGGCTATCAGCAGCTCGGATCGCCGCCCAACACCGCCACCAACTTCGGCACGAGCGTCACGCAGGTGGCCGACACCCTCACGTGGCTGACGGGCCGGCACACTCTCAAGGTGGGCGCCGACCTGCGCTGGGAGCGCCTGAACGTGCTGCAGCCGCCCTCGCCCACCGGGTCGTTCACGTTCAGCAACTTGTTCAGCGACCTGCCAGGCACCGCCAACACCGGTACGCCGCTCGCAAGCTTCCTGCTCGGTCAGGTGCAGCAGTTCTCCATCGATCTCCAGCAGGACGAGATCCGCAACCGGGCGCACTTCCAGGAGTACTTCGTGCAGGACGACTGGCGCGTGACGGACCGCGTCACGGTGAACGCCGGCGTGCGCTACACGCTGAACTTCCCGTCGACCGAGCAGCACGATCAGGTGGCGGTCTTCAATCTCGACACCCGGCAGCTCGAGTACGCCGGACAGAACGGCCAACCGCGGGCGGCGCGGCAGCTGCACAAGGGCAACTTCGGACCGCGCGTGGGCGTGGTCGCGCGGGTCACGGACCAGACCGTGGCCCGCGTCGGCTACGGCCTGGTGTGGATCGCGATGGCCGGTATCACCACGCCCTTCACCACGCCCGTGTTCCCGTTCCTGCAGACCGTGTCGCAGCGGACGCTCGACAACCTCACGCCGGCCTTCACGCTGGCGTCGGGCCCCAGCGTGGCGCCGATTCCTCGGACGCCCACGGCTGGTCTCGGCCAGGGCGTGTTCGCCGTGGACCGCGACCTCGGGTCGGGCTACGTGCAGCAGTGGAACGCGTCGCTGCAGCGGACCCTGACCTCGAACATCTCGGTGGAGGTGGCCTACACCGGCTCGAAGGTCACCCGCGTGGGCATTCCCGACTCGAACGTGAACCAACTGAGCGCCGGGCAGCTCGCGCAGGGCGCATCGCTCCTGCAGCGGGTGCCCAATCCCTATGTCGGTGTCATTCCGCAGTCGTCGTCGCTCGGCGATCCGACGATCACGGTGGCGCAGCTGCTCAAGCCGTATCCGCAGTACACGACAGTGAGCCTCTATCGCAACAACGTCGGCACCACCATCTACCACGGCGCCTATGTGAAGCTCGAGCAGCGCCTGTCGGGCGGGCTGTCGTATCTGGTCAGCTACACGCGGTCGACGCTCCGCGACGACGCGTCGTCGGTCTTCGACGCGTCCATCCTCACCGGGCCGGTCGCCAATGCTTCAGTGGCCGACAGCTTCAACCGCCGCCTCGAGCGCGACACCTCCACCGGCGACATCCCCCACGTGCTCGTGGCGTCGACCGTGTGGGACATGCCGTTCGGGGCGAGCCGCGCTCATCATCCACGCGGCCTCGTCGGCGCGCTCGTCAACGACTGGACGCTCGCGGGCGTGGTCACGCTGCAGTCCGGCGTGCCGCTCGCCATTGCGCAGACCACCAACCACAACGCGTTTGCTGGCTTCGGCACACAGCGGCCCAATCTGGTGGGTGACCCGGAGTTGCCGGCCGACGAGCGCTCCACCAGCCGGTGGTTCAACACCAGTGCCTTCGTGGCCGCGCCGCCGTTTGCCATCGGCACCAGCTCGCGCAACCCCGTGCGTGGCCCCGGCTACCGCAACCTGGATCTGGCCGTGATTCGTCGCGTGGCGTTGCCCGGCGGCACCGCGCTCGAGATCCGCGGCGAGCTCTTCAACGCCACGAACACGCCGCCGCTGGGCGCACCGAACATCACGGTGGGGGCCCCGGCCTTTGGCACGATCACCACGGCTGGCGACCCTCGCGTGGTGCAACTCGCGGTGAAGTTCCTGTTCTGAGCGCCATTCAGAACACGCGCCGCTGCAGCCGATCGACCGTGAACTTCGCGGTGTCGGCGATCGCCATCACGGTCATCACGCCGGCCTGCACCGGGTCGGTCACGACCAGATCCGCCGCATCGGGCACGCTGCCCGCCATGTTCAGGCTGACCACGAGCAGGCCCTGCGCGCGCACGTCGCGCACGGCCTGTTCGATCTCGCCGCCCATGAGCGACCCCGCCAGCACGAGCGCCCGCGCGCGCGGCAGGCGGGCCACGGCGCGCACGGCGTCGGCCAGGGCCTGCTCGCCGACCAGGGGAATCGTGTCGACCGAGATGCGTTCGCCGCGGATGTTGTGGCGATCGGCTTCCGAGATCGCGCCAATGGCCACCTGGCCCACCTGCGCCCCGCCGCCCATGATGATCACGCGCTTGCCGTAGATCGCCTGCAGCGTGCCCACGAGCGAGGCCTCGCGCACGATCGACAGGGCGCGCAGATCGGCGAGCAGTACCTCCGGGCCGGTGTCGAGCATCACCTCGAAGTAGAGACGCGCCTCGGCCGCGCCGGCATCGACGATCTCCACCGACGAAATGTCACCCTGGTGCCGGGCAATCACGCCGGTTACCTGGAACAGCACGCCCGGACCAGAACCCGCCAGAATCGTCAACCCGTAGCGCTCGGCCATGCTGTCTCCCTGGAGCCGCATTGTGGCGAATGTCGCCCGGCAACGCCAGCACGAGCGGGCCCGGACGTGACGAGCCTCGCTAGTGATATAACGCGGGGGTGCAGACGTCGCGCTGGAACTGGCTGTCGTGGCTCGCCTTGGTGGTCGCCGCATGCGCGATTGCGTTGCTGGGGCTGTCGGGTCCGAGCTACCGGCTCGGATGGGTGTCGCTCGGCACGGCCTTGCGCCAGATGCTCGCGTGGGGCGCGTTTGCCGGCATCGGCGCGGGCGTGCTCGCCCTGCTGGCCCTGGCACTGAATGGCCGGCGCGGCAGCGGCAGCGGACGCATCGCCGCACTGCTCGCGCTCGCGGTCGGCCTGGGCAGCGCCTACGTGCCGTGGCAGTGGCAGCGCACCGCGCAGGCGGTGCCGCCGATTCACGACATCACGACCGACACCATCACGCCCCCGCTCTATGTGGAGGCAGCGGCCGTGCGGCGTGAGCAGCAGGCGCCCAACAGCCTTGACTACTCGGCCGAGGTCGCCGCAAAACAGCGCGCCGGCTATCCGGACCTCGGGCCGGCCTTTCTGGCCGCCGCGCCCGACGACGCCTACCGCGCGGCCCTGGCGCTCGTGCGCGACCGCGGCTGGGTGGTGGTGGCCGACGACGCCGCCGGCCGCCGCATCGAAGCCACCGACACCACCTACTGGTTCGGCTTCAAGGACGACATCGCCATCCGTGTGAGCGCCGTCGCCGACGGATCGAGCCGCGTGGACCTGCGATCCGTCTCGCGCGTGGGCCGCAGCGACGTGGGCACCAACGCCAGACGCATCCGCGCGTTCATGGCCGATCTGCACAAGTAATCCTGCATGACACCCCGAGTAGTGGCACCGCGGCGAGCGGTGGGGGCTGGAACACTGTGCGTGTGGGCCGGCGTGGCGCTGCTGGCGACGGCGCACGGCGCAGGGGCGCAATCCGCCGCCACCCTCGTGAGCCGCAGCGCTAGCGACAACGTGACCATCCGCGCGGTTCGCCTGACCGCGCCGCTCACGCTCGACGGCCGGCTCGACGAAGCGGTCTACCGCGACGTGGCGCCGGTGACCGATTTCATCCAGCAGGAGCCGCAGGAAGGCCAGCCCGCCACCGAGAAGACCGAGGCATGGGTGCTGTTCGACGACCAGAACCTCTACATCGTCGCTCGCTGCTGGGACAGCCATCCCGAGCGCGAGGTGGTCAACGAGATGCGCCGCGACAGCAGCAACATCCTGGGCAACGAGAACGTCACGTTCGTCATCGACACCTTCCACGACCGACGCAACGGCTACATGTTCCAGACCAACCCGCTCGGCGCGCTGCGCGACATGACGGTGACCGACGATCAGCAGAACCAGGCGTGGAACGGGATCTGGTATTCGAAGATCGCCACCTTCGAGCAGGGCTGGACGATGGAGGTGTCGATCCCGTTCAAGTCGCTCCGCTATCGCGGCGCCGGCAAGCAGACGTGGGGTATCAACCTGCGCCGGCTGGTGAAGTGGAAGAACGAGTTCTCGTACCTCTCGCTCGTGCCGGCGGCGCTCGGCACGCAGGGCATGAGCCGCATGGCCTCGGCCGCCACCGTGATCGACCTGGAACCGCCCGCCGAGTCGAAAAACCTCGAGTTCAAGCCCTACGCCGTGTCGTCGGCCACGACCAACCGCGCCGGCGCCGCACCGTTCGACAACCGGCTCGACGCCAACGCCGGCTTCGACTTCAAGTACGGCCTTACGCGCAGCCTGATCCTGGACGCCACCTACCGCACCGATTTCGCCCAGGTGGAAGAGGACCTGCAGCAGGTGAACCTCACCCGTTTCAACCTCTTCTTCCCAGAGAAGCGCGATTTCTTCATCGAGGGCCAGGGCATTTTCGACTTCGGCGGCGTGCAGGCCGGCAACAGCCCGGGTGACGTGCCGCTGCTCTTCTTCAGCCGGCAGATCGGCCTGAGCCAGGGCCAGGCCGTACCGGTCGTGGGCGGTCTGCGGATGACCGGCCGCACCGGTCCGTACAGCGTGGGCCTGCTCAACATCCAGACCGAAGACACACCAGCGGCGCGGGCCGTCTCCACGAATTTCTCGGCCGTGCGTCTCAAGCGCAACCTGTTGCGCCGCAGCAACGTCGGCGTGATGGCCACGCTGCGCGGCCCGAGCGTGGCCGGCGCCACCTCGCCACAGCAGGGCGTCAGCTACAGCGTGGGCGCCGATGCCACGATGCTCTTCTTCAAGAGCATCAACCTCACCGGCTACTACGCCCGCACGAGCACGCCCGCCACCAGCGGCGATACGGTGACCGGCGCGAGCTACCGGGGCCGCTTCGACTACACGAACGACCGCTACGGCGCCGTGCTCGAGCACATGCTGATCGATCCCGGCTTCACGCCCGAGATCGGCTTCGTGCGCCGCCGCGACCTGCGCCGCACTTTCGGCCAGGTACGCTTCAGCCCGCGGCCCCGCCGAAGCGCGACCGTGCGCAAGCTCACCTGGCAGGCGAGCCTCGACTACGTGACCGACGCCTCGGCCACGGCGCTGCAGACGCGCGAGGCCAATGGTCTCTTCCGGGTGGACTTCCAGTCGAGCGACTCGGCCTCGGTCGAGTACTCGCGCGAGTTCGAACGGCTGCCCGACCGCTTCACGATCGCGCCCGGCGTGGTCGTGCCGGCCGGCGGCTACGCCTACGACACCACGCGGGTCAACTACAACCTGGGCCAGCAGCGCCGGGTGTCGGGCCGGCTCTCGGCGGCCACCGGCACGCTCTACCAGGGCACCCGCCGCGCCGTGTCGTACACCGGGCGCTGGGGCATCGTGCCGCGCGTGTCGGTGGAGCCGAGCGTGTCGCTCAACTGGGTGAGCCTGCCCTGGGGCGACTTCACCGCCCGGCTCGTGAGCACGCGATTCACGGTCACGCCCACGCCGCGCATGCAACTGAGCAGCCTCGTGCAGTACAACGTGGATGCCCGCAACGTGAGCTCGAGCGTGCGCCTGCGCTGGGAGTACACCGGCGGCAGCGAGCTGTTCGTCGTCTACAGCGACGGCCGCGACACCCGCGGCACGGGCCTGCCGGCGCTGCTCAATCGCACGTTCGCCATCAAGGCCACGCGCCTGTTCCGCTTCTGATTTCGGCACCCGTGCCCGGCCACACCGACCCGCGTGCAACCTCGGCCGTCGCTGGCCGGGGGTCGCCGGATCCGTCCTCGCCAGTGCCCATCATCTACCCAGTGGAGGGACGCGACGAATCAGAACTGGCACGCCAGGCGTCACATTCCGCCTGAAAACGCGGCATCCCGCTTGCTCCCTCCCCGGTGAGCCACCCGCACGGCGGGTGGACAGGAGATGAGCGATGAAAATGGGAACAGGCGCAATCGTGGTGTTCGTGGCGGGTTTGTCGGCAGTGGTGACGGGTCAGCAGAAGACGCCGCCCCTGCCGCCGATTCCGGCCGATGCGGCGGCGGTCAGCGTGGACGACATCAGCAACCACCCCGACAAGTACTTCGGCAAGACGGTGCGGGTGGTGGAAGACGTGGCGCGCGTCATGGGCGCGCGGGTCTTCACGCTGGATGAAGAGACGCCGCTCGGCATGGGCAAGGACGTGATGGTCGTGGCTCCCAAGGGCGTGGTCGTCGTGGAAGGCGAAGATGTGGAAGTGGCGGGCGTGGTGCGCCGCTTCGCCTACACCGAGCTCGAGAAGGAGAAGTTCGACTTCGACTTCAAGCGTGAATGGCAGCTGGAGTTCAAGGAACGTCCGGTCATCTACGCCACCTCAGTGAAGACGATCAAGACCCGCTAGCCGGGCCCGTGGATTCGGGTCGCCGTCCCGGTATCATGGGATGGCGGCCGGGATCCTCTCGAGCCGCGTCCTCGAGGGTTTCGTCGTGATGCATCGCCTGACGCCTCTGCTCGCCCTGTCCCTGTGCGTGGCCGCTGGCACCGCATCGCTCGTCGCACAATCCGCCTCTGCCCCCGCGTGCGATCCCGGTAACGGCGGGCTCACCTTGCCGGCCGGCTTCTGCGCCAAGGTCGTGGCCACCGACCTGGGTGCGGCACGCAACCTGGTCGTCACGCCGGGCGGCGACGTCTACGTGTCGATAAGGTCCGGCGCCCGTGCCCCCGGCCAGCCGCCGCAGCCCGGCTTCCTGATGGCGTTGCGCGACACCGACGGCGACGGCACGCTCGACCAGCGTGAGAAGTTCGGCACGACCGGCGCCACCGGCATCGTGCTGCGTAACGGCTACCTCTACTTCGCCACCACGCTCTCGATCGAACGCTTCAAGCTCACGCCCGGGCAGCTCGTGCCCACCGGCCCCGCGGAAGTCGTCGTCGGCGGCTTCCCCGACCAGCGCGGACACCAGGAAAAGGACCTGGCGTTCGATGACCAGGGCAACCTCTACGCCACCATCGGCCTGCCGTCGAATGCCTGCGCGCAGCCGGACCGCCAGCCCGGCGCCAAGGGCGTCGACCCGTGCCCGCAGCTCGAGAACGGCGGCGGCGTGTGGAAGTTCAAGGCCGACACGCCCGGGCAGACGTATTCGGCGGCGCAGCGCTACGCCACTGGCCTGCGGCAGGGCCTGGCGCTGGCGTGGCACGACGGCCGCCTCTACCTGGCGATGAACAGCCGCGACTCACTCGACACGCTCTACCCGGCGCTCTTCACGCCCGAGGACAACCAGAACCGTCCGCTCGAGCCGTTGCTGCAGGTGAACGAGGGATCGGTGTTCGGCTGGCCCTACTGCTTCCTCGACGGCAAGGTGAACAAGATGGTGCTGGCCCCCGAGTACGGCGGCGACGGCACGACGGTGGGACGCTGCGCGCAGTACGAGGCGCCGATTGTCGGCTTCCCTGCGCACTCGGCACCCGTGGATCTGCAGTTCTTCGACAGCCCCGCGCTGCCGGCCAAGTACCGCGGCGGCGCCTTCGTCGTGATGCACGGCTCGTGGAATCGCGCGCCGGCGCCGATGCAGGGCTACAACATCCTCTACCAGCCGTTCGCGAGCGGGAAGCCGAGCGGCCCGTACGAGATGTTCGCCGACGGCTTTGCCGGGCCGGCGCCGATCATGAGCCCCAACGAGGCGGTGTCGCGCGCCAACGGCATCGCGCTCGGCCCCGACGGCTCGCTCTACATCACCGAAAGCGTGAAGGGCAAGACCTGGCGCGTGTTCGCGCGCGCCAAGTAGCGCCTACTTCTCGTCTGGCGCGGCCTCCCCGTCGCGCCGCCGGCGGCTCTCGCGCAGGTAGTGCGGGCTATACTGCAGGCCGTACGACGTGCTGGTCGTGTGCTCGGCCTTCTCGCGGAAGAAGGCCGCCCCCGACGCCTGGAATGCCGCGCGCTCGGCCGCGCTCCCGGCCACGAGCGTGACTTCTTCGCGTGGCACGAACATCACCTGGCCGATCGGCAGCGTGTGGCCCAGGCTCATGCCCTCGCCCGGCTGAAGCACGTAGCGGAACTCGGTGACGTGCGCGAACCAGTCGGTTTCCACGCGCACGATCAGCATGGGCGCCACCGGCCGCTCGATCATGTTGAAGATGGGCGTGTAGACCGTGTCCCATCCCACCGGCGTCTGGAAGTTGGTGGCGCCGCGCAGCGCAATGGCGCCGGGCGGCGTGCCGAGATTTTCGGGCATGAGAAACGCCTTGGCCATGTTGACCGCGTTCTCGTCGCTGATCGTCGGCATGCGGAACTCGACCGACTCGCGGATCGCGCCCAGTCCGCCCACCGCGTGCTGGAAGGCCACGGTGAACACCTTGTCCCACGCACCGGCCTGACCCGCGAGGAAGAACGTGCAGGTGTACTTGCCCTCGCCCTCGTAGCCGATGTGCACGGCTTCGTTTGGCTCGAGCGGCGCATAGACCATGAAGCCGAGCGCGCTGCCGGATTCAAGCACCGGACAGTGCCGTGCGTGCTGCGGCAGCAGCGGTCGCGACCCCTCGCGGCGCGGATGTTGCCCTACGCCGGGCCGGCCTGCATGCGAGAACGTGCGCACTTCCATCGCAGCACTCTACCTGAGCCCGGCCGGCTCAGGCGTCCATGCCGGCGTGATCGATCCCACACGGCAGGCCGAGGAACTGCCCGAAGCGGGCCGCCTCGGCGGCGAGCGCCGCGCGTTGCCGAGGCGCGGGCGGCTGATGCCACCGCAGTGACACCTGCGCCGACGTGCGACCCACCTCGCGCCTCCAACTGCCGGCCACGCGGCCGTCGGCCACCACCTGATGCGGGAACTCGGCGCTCGTGAACACGCCGAGATTGCCGGCGCGCGCCGGTTCGAGCACGGCGCCCCGGTCCTTGTAGCCAATCAGGTACTCGTCGTAGTTCGGCAACAGGTAGTGAGCCCCGAGCGCCCGCTCCGGCCCCGGCGCGTCAGCCAGCACCTCGCCACGATCGACCGGAAGGTCGGCCGCCGCCGCCCGCGCGTCGGCCAGAGTGAGCCCCGACCACCACGCGAAGTCACGCACCGTGGCCGGGCCGTGGCTGCGGAAGTAGCGCTCGGCCAGCGCGGCGAGGGCCTCGTCGCGCGACAGCACCTTGGCGCGAGGCGCCCGCTCGGCCAGAAGCGCGTAGGTGAACTGCGCGCCCCGGCGCGGCCCGCTGCAGATGTCGGCCTCGAGCTCGGCGTGCATCACGAGGTGCGCCAGCCGCTGCCCGGTGGCTGCAATCCCGCCGGCGTGCAGCGCCTCGGCGAGCTCGGCCCGGGTCAGCGCATGTCCGCCTTCGAGCGCGGCGGTGATCAGCGTGCGGGCGCGCACGTAGAGCGTGGCGTCGAGTTCCAGCTTGCGGTCGTAGCTGCGCAGCGCCGTCTGCACGCGCGGGCCAGTGAGCGCCAGCATCCAGCGGATGTCGGCCGGCGCCACGAAGTGCCACGTGGGGCGCAGCACGTGGATGCGCAGGATGCGGCCGGCGGCCAGCGCGCGGTCCACGTCGGCCAGCGTGAGGTCGGCCGCGCGCAGCGCCAGGGCCCAGGCGGCGCCGGTGTAGTCCTGCGCCTGCACGGCCCCCATCCAGGCCACCACCTGCTGCGCGGTGCGATGGCGCGGCGTGGTGAGGCACTGGTGCCGCAGCCGCGTGTCGAGCAAGCCGGACGAGTTCACCCGTCATGGTAACGCGGCGCGGTATCCTGTGAGGTCTCGCATGACGCCGCCAGCTGCTCCGCCACCCCGCGTGCGCTTTGCGCCCTCACCCACGGGCTACCTGCACGTGGGCGGCGCCCGCACGGCGCTCTTCAACTGGCTGTTCGCCCGGCGCCTGGGCGGCACCTTCGTGCTGCGCATCGAAGACACCGACATGGAACGCTCGTCGACCGAGATGGTGACCGGCATCCTCGACGGCCTGCGCTGGCTGGGGCTCGACTGGGACGAGGGTCCCGAGGTGGGCGGTCCGCACGCGCCCTACTTCCAGAGCGAGCGGCTCGAACGCTACCTTGCGGCCGCGCGCCACCTGGTTACCGCGGGCCAGGCCTACTACGACTTCGGCGGGCCGGCCAGACGCGGCGACGCGGCGGCCGAGGACGACGGCACCTACGAGCGACGCTACGACCGCGCGGCATGCCTGGCCGTGCCGGCCGACGAGGTGGCGCGCCGCCTGGCTACCGGCGAGCCGTACGCCATCCGCTTCCTGGTGCCGCCGGGCGAGACCGTGTTTGCGGATCTCGTGCACGGGCCGGTGCGCTTCGACAACGCGCACATCGAAGACTTCGTGGTGCTGCGCAGCGACGGCTATCCCACCTACCACCTGTCGGTCGTGGTGGATGACATGGCCATGGCCATCAGCCATGTCGTGCGCGGCGACGATCACATCTCGAACACCCCAAAGCAGGTGCTGCTCTACCAGGCGTTCGGGCAGACCGTGCCGCACTTCGCGCACGTGCCGCTCATCATGGGCGCCGACAAGAAGCGCCTCAGCAAGCGTCACGGCGCCACCTCGGTGATGGACTACGAGCGCCAGGGCTACCTGCCCCAGGCCATGGTGAACTTCCTGGCCCTGCTCGGCTGGTCACCGGGGAACGACGAGGAGCTGCTCACCATGCCCGAACTGGTGGAGCGCTTCGCGCTCACCGGCATCAGCACCGGCAACGCCGTGTTCAACACCGACAAGCTCGACTGGTTCAACCACCAGTATCTGGGCCGGCTGACCGACGACGCCCTGGTGGACGTGCTGCAGCCCTGGTTGGCCCGCGCCGACCTCTGGAGCGACGACTTGGCCACGACCCGGCGCGCCTGGCTGCACGAGGTGCTGGGGCTGCTGCGGCCGCGCAGCAAGCGGTTGGGCGAGTTCGTGGACGGCGCCAGGCCCTTTCTGCAGGCGCCGGCTGGCTATGATCCCGACGGTGTGGCCAAGTACCTGTCTGCCCCGGGTCTGCGGCCGCACGTGGCGGCGCTGCGCGATGCCCTGGCCGCCCTCGACGCCTTCGACGAGGCAGCGCTGGAGGCCACGCTGCGCTCCGTGGCCGAGGCGCGCGGAATCAAGGCGGGCGCGCTGATTCACGCCACCCGGCTCGCCATGACCGGAAGAACCATGAGTCCAGGCCTGTTCGAAACCCTCCGCCTGCTCGGCCAGGCCAGCGTGGTGGCGCGGTTCGACGCGCTCATCGCTACGCTCTAGATCTAGATCTAGGGCATCGTGCTCGGGCCAGACTTCTGTCTCTCACTGGGTCCACCCAGTGGAAAACACTGACGGGTTGGCGGCACAGGATCGCCGGATCTGCGCAGCACATCGCATGCCTGGTGATTGGCGCGAGCATTGCTATTGGCGAGCGCATGGCAACCACGCAGCGCGCATCAATCGCGATCGCCCTGCTCGTCCTGGCGTGGGCGGTCACGCCGGTCGGGGCCGAGAATGACATCGTGTCGGTCGCCACCGGCAGCTTCGGCGTCGTGGCTGGCGTCGGTGCGCTGGCCGTACCGGTCGTGAGCCGGCTGTCGGAACCGGGCGCGCTCTTGATCTGGGGCACTGGCCTGGCCGTCGCCTCGCGCGTGCTGTCGCGCAAGCCTCACTCGGACAAGTAGCGCCCCCGAACTATCCCTCGATGGGCGGCGGCGCGTGCTCGGCGCGCGTGCGCAGCGGCAGCTCGGGCAGCAGCAGGTTGAGCACGATCGAGAAGCCCATCACGATCGACGCCAGCACGAACACGCGCTGCATGCCGGCGGCCAGACTGGCGCGCACGCTGGCCGCCACCGCCGGCGGAATGGCGTACACGGGCAGCCCGTGCGACATCGCCCCGGGTTGGCGGTTGGCCTGCAGCGGGTTGTCCACGAGCGCCCGCACGTCGGCCGGGGTATTGGGCGGCAGCGTGGCCGCCAGCTGCTGGTGATACATGCCCAGCAGCATCGTGCCGAACACCGCCACGCCAATCGTGCTGCCGATCGAGCGGAAGAACTGGCTGGTGGCGGTGGCCGCGCCCAACTGCGCCCGCGGCGCTGCGTTCTGCACCACCAGGGCATAGACCGGCTGGGCGGCCCCGAAACCGAAGCCGCACACCACCAGGCACCACACGATGGTGTTGGCGTCGGCACCCGCGCCCAGGCGGGCCAGCAGGGCCAGGCCGGTGGTGGCCAGCACCGCGCCGCCCACGGCCAGGAACTTGTAGCGGCCGGTGCGCGACACGATCTGCCCCGAGGCCACGCTGGCCAGAATCATGGCGAAGATCATCGGCACGAAGAGCATGCCTGAGGCCGCCGCCGACATGCCGAGCACGCCCTGCAGGTAGAGCGGCAGGTAGACGAACATGCCGAACATCGACATGCCCAGCACGAAGACGGCGCCCGAGGCCAGGGCGATGGTGCGAATGCCGAAGAGCGAAGGCGGCATGAGCGGTTCCTCGGCGCGGCGTTCGGCCCACACGAACACGGCAAGCGAGACCAGCGCGCCGGCCAGCAGCGACTGCACCGTCGCATCCGACCAGCCAGACTGATTCACGCGGCTGAGCGCGAGCAGCAGCGGCACGATCCAGCCGGTGAGCGACACCAGACCCAGCCAGTCGATCGTGCGGCTGCCGCCCTGCGGCGCCACGTAGGGGAAGGTGCGGTAGAGCACGCCGGCCGCCAGGATGCCGAGCGGCGCGTTCACGTAGAACGCCCAGCGCCACGACATGTGGTCGGTGATGAAGCCGCCGGCCAGCGGGCCGACGATCGACGCCAGGCCGAACACGGCGCCGAACATGCCCTGGTAGCGTCCGCGCTCGGCCGGGGCGAAGAGATCGCCGATGATGGTGAAGGTGAGGCCCATCACCGCGCCGCCGCCGATGCCCTGCAGGCCGCGGAAGAAGATGAGCTGGTTCATCCCGTCGACCGGGATCGGGATGTTGCCCGAGGCGCCGCACAGCCACGACGACACCACGAAGATCACGAGGCCGATCATGTAGAGCCATTTGCGGCCGTACAAGTCGGAGAGCTTGGCGAACACCGGCACCGCAATGGTGGAGGTGAGCAGGTACGAGGTGGTGACCCAGGGATAGCGGTCGAAGCCGTCGAGGCTCGCGACCACGCGCGGCATGGCCGTGCCCACGATGGTCTGGTCCATGGCGGCCAGCAGCAGGGTGAGCATCAGGCCGGCCACGGTGGCGAAGCGCTGACGGGCGTCGAGGTGGGCGTAGCTCGTCACCTCGGGCGCCGCGAAGGCGGCCGGGGACGCGGGAGCGGAGGGCATCGAGGCCTCAATGATACCCCCGGGCCTTGCCGAGCGGGGCCGGGCCTTCTATAATCGGAGATTCCGGTGCTGCGGTTCTTCGGGTCAGACGCGCGCTGGGCCCTCTGCTGGGAGGTCGTTCAACGGTAGGACAGCAGACTCTGACTCTGCTTATCGGGGTTCGAATCCCTGCCTCCCAGCCAATTGCCTCAAAGCGACCGATTCTAGAACTCGAGTCCCAGGAATTCTGGCCTCTTGCGTGCGCCGCGGAGCTGGCGGCCGGCGCCTCACCTTGGTCAGCCGAGACCGGCCGCGATTTGCTGGTTGTCAGGCGCCCAAGTTTTTGGCACCTACTCAGAGCCCCTCGGATGAACGACCTGCAAGTTGAGCAGGTCCTCGAAGGCGTCGAAATCGCGATCGCGATGGAGCAGCGTGTGCGAGTGCTCCAGGCAGAACGTCGCGATGAGGCAATCGATTGTCTTCCGCACCGTCCGTCCGCGCGAGCGCAACCGGCGATAGTTTCGGGCCGCCGCCGCCGCGAGAGCCACGCCGCCGGTGTCGAAGATCTCGAAGCGGCGTAGCCCCCGAAGGACCCGCACGGCGACAGCTTCCGTCGAAACGCCCTGGAGCACTTCGCACACGGTCAAGTCGAGCAGCCCGATGCGTTGCCGCTCCGACTCTCGATCGAACCACTCGACTTCCGGTGTGCTGATGCCGTTCAGGTAGTCGACCCAAACGGTCGTGTCAACGACCACCATGCCGTCACCGGCCGGTGCCGGTGCGGCCGAGCCGGCTGGCGTCCAGGTCCCCGGACCACGTCACTCTTCCCCTGAGTTGTCTTATCGCGCGCTGGCCGCGGACCTGAACCAGCATGCGGAGCCCCTGCTCCACGACGGCTCGCTTGGTTGCCGCGCCGCTGGCGCGCATCGCCTCGCGCATCAGGTCGTCGTCGATGTCGATGTTCGTCCGCATCGTGCCTCCGTGTGTAAGAATTGGCGATTCATGTGTAGCTTGCAAGCGAGATCGACGGGCGCAGGGGGCGGCCGCCAGTGGCGAAGTTCGTGCCAGACACCCAGCCAATTCTGCAAGTCCAATTCCTTCAACTCGTTAGCTTAGGCCTTTGATCAAAATTGTATTAGCAACTTGCGCGGGGGCGTAGCTCGTAGTTCCAGTCCCCGTGGAATGTGTGGGGATGGAGTGCCAGGCTGTCCATTTTCGCCCGCGTAACCGTGATACCGGTCGCGTAGCGCCGCTTGTCCAGCCGGGCCTTCACGCGCAGGCCCGCCGCCGTCCGGGTGCGCCCAATCAACGCGACGACGGTGTCAAACGTGCGCAGCGGCCGCCCCCGCCAGTTCTGCGTGATGTGGCAGAAGAGCCGGTGCTCGATCTTGTTCCACTTGCTCGTCCCTGGCGGGAAGTGCGACACATGCATGCGCATGCGCAGGTCATCGGCGAGTCGTTGCAGGCCGCGCTTCCACGCGCGCGAGCGATAGCCATTGCTGCCGCCGGCGTCAGCCGTAATGGAGAGCGCCTCGGCTGTGGGGTAGGCGCGGCGTCCCATCATCGTCCACCACTGGCGAATCGACGCGACGGCAAACGCCGGCGTGTCATGGTCGCGGCCGACGCTCACCCACGCTTCGTTCCGGGCCATGTCGTACACGCCGTAGGGAATCGCCTTGCCCAGCGCGTCGTCGGGGAAGTCATGGACGCGCACCGGCTCGGGGCTCTTGGCGGGGTGCCACTCACGGCCGGCATTCTTGAAATCGCCTACCAATGCCTTCTTCTTCGTGTCGACGGAGATCACGGGTTGCCCCGCGGTGAGAAACACGGTCGCCGTGCCGTTGATGTGCTCGAACTGCGCGTTGCGGTCCGGATGCGACGTCCCCTCGCGGCGCTTCTGCAACGCTTGCAGACGGTAGCCGAGCAGGTGCAGCATCCGGCCCACCGTCGTCGAACTCACACGCCAGCCGTCGGCCGCCAGGGCGGCCGTCAGCCGCGCGCGGCTCTTGCAGGTCCACCGCAGCGGCGAGATCGGATCGCCGCGCGTCAGGGGCTCGACGAGAGCGTCCAACGCGGCGGCCAGGCCCGGTTGCGTCGTGTCGATCCCGGGCCGCCCGGCTCCGACCCGGCGGATCCGGCTGGTGGCGGTCACGCCGTCCGCCAATTCGCCCCGGCCGTTGGCGATCGTCTGGCGCGCGAGGCCGGTGGCGGCCGAAACGAGGGCGTCCCCGCCGTAGCCGATCGCGACCGACTCGGCCGCCGCCCACAGCCGGCGGGCGCGTTCATCGAGCACCGGCCTCATCCCGACGTACTTCGCGACCACGGTCGCTTCGACGTTGAGATTGCGCTTCACCCTATGGTTAGATCACACCTCGACGGAGATGCCAAGATAATTCTGGCCAGAGTCCTTAGCCGCGATTGCGGGGGCTTTCCGCACCGTACGCGACGGGGCTGATCGCACCTCCAGCGCGTCGATCTTGAAAGAATCTTGAAACTTTGTCCCGGCACAGGTGTGTCCGCGCTCGAGTTTTCGCACCGCGAGCTGCAGGTTTTCGAGCCTCTGGTTGTCGTAGCGTTCGGTGGTCGTGATTTGACGCGTGGCCGAGCAGGTCGCGCACCTGGGCCAGCGCGCCCTGCTCTACCAGGCGTGAGGCGTACTCGTGACGCAGGTCGTGCCAGCGCAGGTTGATCGAGCGGAAGGCGTCCTGCGAGTTGTCGGACAGGCCCTGGTAGTTCAGGCGCGCGGCCCAGGTGGCCGTGTGGCCGTGGGCGCGGAGCACGAGCGTTTGCCAGGTGCGATGGAACAGCCGCAGGGGGTCGCCCACCTCGTTGCTGAAGACGAGCGCCTCGTCGGGCTTCTGCTGCCCTTCCGCGTCGACACGCAGCCAGGCGAGCACGTCGCGCAGCCTGTCGGTGGCGATCGGTATTGCGGCCTCGGTACTGAGGGTATGCCTGGCTAACCCCCATCAACGGGAGGCCGAACTGCTTGGTGCCGCTATCCAAGTGGCAGCTCGTGCAGTTTGGCGTACTGCCGGAAAACGGCAGTGTGTCGTCCTTCACACCGTTGCCGAGCCGCGCATACGTATCGGTCAAAAGCACTGCACCGTAACGGATGAGATCACCTGTCTATCCCTGTGGAACATCCGTCATCAGCGGTGCTACCCAAGCGGCAGAAGATGCTTTCACGGCGAGTGGCGGCGCCGTGGTGCGCTCTCCATCGGCCAGCGTGGTCAAGAATCTGAGGATACCTTTGATGTTTTCGTCCGTCAGTTGTTTGTTCAACTGCGATAATCCCATCTGATCGACTGCCTCAGCAAGGTTGCCTATTGCGCCATCGGGTGACATCGCGCAGCATGGGAACCTTAAAGACATACTTACTGAGGTGGCCGGTATTGTTGATGGATCGTTACGGTCGCCAGACGTCCCTGCGCGCCTTTGCCTGTCTTGAGATTGTCCGCACCAGCGCCCTTGTTATCAATCAAATGGCAAGAGCTACAGGATTGGGTTCTATTGATCGAAATATTTGTCTCAAAATAGAGTTTTTTCCCCAGCGCAATCGTGGCGGGAGTGTCCTGCTCACTACCCGGCATGGTCGCGGGAAGAGTTCCAAAAATCGCCTGCGCCTGCATCAGCAACATGCATCTGGGGTGCCTGGTGACGCTTTGACTGTGCGCGAGGCATCCACTGCCTGGCTCTTGGCCGGTTGTTTTTGTGCGTCCACTGTGGATTCGGAAAAGGCTTGCGAGATCAGGTTACCCGCTAGACCGAAGAGAATCAGAGCACTCACACCCGTCACGGCAAGAACGGCTGCTCCTAGCTTCAATTTCATAATCAATACTCCTGATGCGAACATGTCACGAGGTCGTCGGCGTAGGGGTCTACGTCACAGCCATGCCAAGGCTGGCCCAAGCGGCGATGGCGCCGCGCGGTCTGGCGATGCAGCGGTGTCCGAGTGAAGAGGTCACCGAACAGGTCGCCGGGACCGGGTGCTTGAGCGTAGGCACAGCGCTCGCCTGATCGCTCGAGTTCAATGAGGGCAACACGCTGTTCGCTGACCACGTCGCGTCGCTGGTCGTGAACCTGACGCTCGAGGCGCCCGTGCGGGCGCTGGTGATCGAGGACGCTTACGGTTGGTTCCTCAAGATCACCTTCAGCGCATTCTCCTTGGCGGCGTTTCCGAACGTGTCGTAGGCGTGCATCACGTCGTCGAGGGCGAAGCGGTGCGTCACGAGCTGGCCCGGCTGCAACTTGCCCGAGCCGACCACCTTGAGCAGCATCGGCGTCGTCACCGTGTCGACCAGACGGGTGGTCAGCGTGATGTTGCGATCCCAGAGCTTCTCGACATGCAGCTTCACCGGTTGTCCGTGGACGCCCACATTGGCAAGGTGTCCGCCGGGAGCAAGGATGGACTGGCAGATGTCGAACGTCTCGGGTATGCCCACTGCTTCAACCGCCACGTCAACGCCCTCGCCCCCGGTCAGTTCCAGCACGCGCTGGACCGCTCTGCCATCGGCGCTGTTGATCAGGGTCGTGGCGCCGAAGTCTTTCGCCACGCGGAGCCGATTGTCGTCCACGTCGATCATCAGCACGGCCGCCGGAGAATAGAACTGCGCCGTCAGCAGGACGGCGAGGCCGATAGGACCGGCGCCCACGATGGCCACGGTGTCTCCGGGCTTCACCTGCCCGTTCAGGACGCCGCACTCGAAGCCGGTCGGCAGGATGTCACTCAGCATGACCAGCGCCTCCTCGTCGCCGTCGGGGGGACAATGGTGGAGGCTCATGTCGGCATGCGGGATGCGCACCAGCTCCGCCTGCGTGCCGTCGATGGTGTTGCCGAGGATCCAGCCCCCGTCGCGGCAATGCGAGTACATGCCTTTCCGACAGTAGTCGCACTTCCCGCAAGCCGTGACACAGGAGATGATCACCCGATCGCCCGGATGAACGGCCGTGACCGCCGTGCCCACCGCCGTCACGACGCCGATGCCCTCGTGCCCCAGAATCCGGCCCGGCGTCACACTCGGCAGGTCGCCTTTCAGGATGTGCAGGTCGGTACCGCAGATGGTGGAGGTGGTGATCCGGACGATGGCATCGGTCGCGTTCTGGATCGTCGGGCGGGGCACCTCTTCCCAGGCGCGCTGTCCCGGACCGTGATAGACCAGCGCCTTCATGCGACCGGTCGCGGGGCCCTTGGTGTGCGGAGACTCGGATTCGGTGGCTACAGTCATGACGGCACTCCTTGAAGCAGGTCTCCTGATCCATTCCGGAGTCGTGGCCCACCTGCACACGCCATGACGAACTGACGGTAGCGGTTCGACGGGCAGCGGTCTGGTCAATACGGAACACCTCGCAGCCCGACGTCGAGTGGCGGGCCGATGCTCGACGACGCAGACGCGGCCCCGACCGGCTCGCCCGACACAACCGCCGTCACTGGTGTCGACCGCGCGCCACGTTGCGTCGTCGTTCGTCGTCTGTCGCGCGTCTGTCACGCCGGCTCCGTACCCTCGCAGCAGCGTTCGCCTGCTGGGTGTGTGGCTCGTCTATCCAGGACTGCGTGGGCTCGGCATCGGAGCCGTTGCAGAAGTGCATTGACGACCCGACGCGCGGGTGGCGTCGCGAACAATTCGCGTTCATGACGACCGCCGGCGTGACGCGGTCTCCGCTTCAGGGGAGTCCACCGCAATGACGGTGTCAGTTGGCCGTGCCTCGGCGTTCACTAGATTGTGCCGACTGGCTGTGCTGCGGGGCCTCACCGCCGGCCTGGCCGTGACCGGCCTGACCGGGCTGACCGGGCTGTCAGTATTGGCGGAGGTGCCTGACGCCACTGCTCCGGGCCTGGTGGGTCGCGTCGGCGGCGGGGACGAGCCCCTGACGCTGCAGGCCCTGAGTGCCGGCCGCGTCAACGTGCGCCGGGCCGACGGCGTCAACCGCTGTGGCGTCGGCCCGCCGGAGGTACGTCCGCGCGTCGGTCGAATGGGGAGTTTCCCCTGACGCGTCCGCCGCCGCTGCCATAATCCCCGCGGTGGTGAGCGGCAGTCGGCCTGTATCGGGGGGGGGGCGCGCGGTGTTCGGGGCCGGCGCAGACCGCCCCGAGTCTGATAAGGCCTCTTCCGTTAACCCGCCCACCCCGCTGATACTGCCTATCGTCCCTCACGCAGGTTCGGATTCATGCCTGGACCGGTATCGAGCGGCAGCGGACTGATGTCGATCTCGCGCGTGAACTCGGCCGCCGGAATCTCGTCGACGCCGTCGTCCACCGTGTTGACGAGCCCGTCGTTGCCGGGAAGCTTGATCGGCCGCGCGCCGTCGAGGAACACGTCGCCGTCGGAGGCATTGCGGATGGTCGGCCACGAGGCCTCGCCGGTGTCGCGCGCCGCGTGCACGCTCTCGATGGCCTCGCGGGCCTTCTCGCGAGCCACCAGCGTCGGCGTCGAGGCGATCATCCGCTGCACGCTACTGGTGAAGAGCCCCACGAGCGGCAGCAGACCCACCGTGGGAATCACCATCGCCACCAGCACCTCGACCAGCGAGAACCCGCGTTCGTCGTCGCGCCCGGCCGTCGCCGTCGCGCCGTGTGTCACTCGGACCATCTGGCGCCTCGCCATTTCCACGTGCGGATGATGCCGGTCACGCCGAACACCGACACGGCGCGCGCCGACTCCAGCTGGTAGGGCACGCCGAAGAAGATCGTGCCGTTGGCGACGTCGCCGGCCGAATCAATGAGCGAGCCGTCGCTCGTGAACATCCACGGGCCGGTGCCGGTGAACTGGAACGGCGAGGTGTTGCCGAACGCGTCCGGCGTGTCGGGGACCAACGGAAAGACACTCACTTCCTGGCCGCCTTCGAGCATCGTCTCGGCCACCTGCGTCTTGAGCCCGCTCGGCACCTCGCCGCGGTGGGCCAGGAGCCGGTTCGGCGCGACAAACGAGATCTCGACGTTGCGTCGCTCGGCGACGGCGCGGTCGCGGGCCGCATCGATGAAGGCCTGTGTCACCGCCAGCGCGCTGTCGTGCTTGGCGCGGTTCACCATCGACTGACTGACCGGGATGGCCTCGGCAGTGCCAACGGCGACGAGGGCCACGACCACCAGCATCTCGGCGAGCGAGAACCCGGCCTCTCGTAACGGTGTGCGGCGCGTGCAAGCTATTGTCAGACAGGACAGCAAGGTCGGTGCCAGGCCGCATGCTGAGTGACTTGCGCGCGATCCGGCGCGATGTGTCCCAGACCGGCTGGCCACGGTGCCGGCCTGTTTCGCAACTGCACACCGAATTACAAGATTGGCGGTTTGCGTGGTCCGTCCCGCGGCAATCCACCCTGTCGCCAGCTGGCCAGGCCACACGTGCGCCAGATCCGGCCGACCATGGTGTGGCTCAGGCCGGCCTTCGCGGGCCCCCGACCCGAGGCTCGTCGTACTGCCCCGCCAACCCGCGCGCGATGAACCGCGTCCGCCATTTCCCTACCGTCGCGTTGGTCGTGCGATGGCGACGCGCCACCGCGGTGTTCGTCGCCGTGCCGGTACAGGCCAGCACGAGGCGCGCGCGAAACGCCAGCCGCCGGTTGACGTGCGCCCACTTCGTCAGCCGCACTAACTCTGCGCGGTCCGGTGCGGTGACCACCACCGTGTGCGCCTGGGCGTCCCATCGTTGCCATGCCTCAGCCAGATCACACGACGGATCGTCTGACCGGAGATCCGTTTCCAGGGGACCAGTCGCTACCCATCGGTGATCAAATAAGGGCCGCCGCGCGCCGTAGTCCTGCTCGTAAGCGGCCGGTTCGGACGTTGCGATCGGGATTCAACCGCCGGGCTTTGGCGACCTGTCCGTGGCCACTCGAAAACTCTATGTGACCATTCGGCTAATTCGTCTTGACCGGCCCTGTGGCAGGCGCCATGCTCTGGACATTACTGGAGGCGCCGTGCTCCCGACAATGCTCATCCGCCGCATCGAATCGAAGTGGGAACAGATCGTCGGCTCGGTCATCGACGACACCCAGCGTGACCGCCGCATGCCGTCGTATCAGGCGCTCAGCACACAAGAGCTGCGAAAGCGGGCCGAAGACCTGGTACGCAACCTGGGGCAGTGGCTCAGCAATCAGGACGAGGCGGAGATTGCCAGGCGCTTCGAAGACCTGGGCCAACGACGTTATCGCGAGGGGTTCGCGCTGGCTGAGGTGGTACGAAAGATCCAACTCCTTGAGCAGAAATTGGTTCAGGCGGCCCGCGACGAGAACGATGTCAAGAACTCTCTCGACATCTACGGCGAACTGGAAATCCTGCGGGCCTTGAACCAGTTCTTCTGGCTGGCCAACTACCACGTGGTCGTCGGCTACGAGGCCGCGGACGGCGGAGACATCGCACCGGCCCAGCCCATCCCGGAGCGGAGCGCGTCGTCCTGTCGTCCAGTGCCGCATGTCGATGCTGCCGATCCACCTCGACCTTCGCGTCTGGGCGCTTCAGCGTTGGACTCTGGAATTGATTAGCTAGTACGATGGAACCGGGCATACGGAGAAACACGAATGGCGAATCCAATGTCGACTGATCGCGACGGCTTGATCGAGGAAGTGCTGACCAAAGAACAGCAGGACAGGCTTACGCCGGAACGGGTCATCGAGATGCTACTTGAGGGCAACTCCCGATTCGTCGCCGGCGAAGTTACCGTGCGCAACCATAAGGCTCAGATTCGTAAAGCGGTCGTTAGCCAACATCCGAAAGCGATCGTACTGTCGTGTGTCGATGCGCGAGTGCCCGTGGAAGACGTGTTCGATCGCGGTATCGGCGATATGTTCGTTGCTCGCGTAGCGGGGAACTTCGTAAATGTCGATATCCTGGGTTCGATGGAATTCGCGTGCCACGTGTCCGGAGCGAAGGTCATCCTGGTCCTGGGGCACGAGCACTGTGGCGCAATCAAGAGTGCGATCAGCGGTGTCGAACTGGGCAACATCACGGAGATGCTGTCGAAAATCCAGCCAGCAGTCGATCAGCTCAGCAACTATTCCGGAGAACAGAGTAGCGCCAACGAACAGTTCGTGCACGAAGTCACCGAGCGTAACGTCCGCCTGAACGTGCAGCGAATTCGCGACGAAAGTCCGATTCTGCAGAAGATGGAAGCCGAAGGAGCGATCGCCATCGTCGGTGCGCTGTACGACATGGACAACGGCGAAGTCACCGTTCTCGACTAGGGTCTGGATTAGCCTCGGATTACCCGCACCGGGTTACTTCTTTTCGGTAGCCGCGTGCGAAGTGCGCCCAGAATCGCGGCAGGTGTTCGCTCATATGCACGGATCGTAGGGCCAGCACCGCCTCGAGTCCTTCGGGTCGCCAGCGTTGCCCACTGTTATTGGTTCTCTTCTTCACCACGGACTTACACGCGCCTTCGGTCACCCCGCTCCCGACCGGCAGGCCTGCGTCACGCAGTCGGGCGTACTGCATCAGATGCGCGTTGTTCTCCAGATAGGTCACGTGGGGATCCGCCTTCATATCCTCTTCGCAACTGCGCATATGGTCCTTCGCGTCGCCCAGGGCGATCCGGAAGCCGAGCGCGGGCGTCGTCCCCTCCACCACGCCCACCTCACGGTACGTCCACCGCTCGATATCAACGCCGCCGCACAGGTGTAGTAGCGCACCGTCCCAGGCGCGTGCCGCTTGTGGATGCGCCCGTCGACCTCGACCTCCTCGCCGTGGCGGACGGCGATCGCCACGAGATCGTCCTGAAGGAAGAGCCGCGTGGCCTCGTTCGAGAAGGCCAGGGCCGCGACTTCTCGCTCCTGGAAACTGGCGGCCGCTCCGACCGTCGCATCGACGGCGCGGCGTAGGGCGCGCGCGAAGGCCTTCTCTGGTTCTCCAGTCGCGGGCTTGCCTTGGACAGAAAACTGGTGCACGGTACCCACGACGCCTCCCTCTCTTGGTTTCGCTTTGGTCTAGACAACCTGAAGCGTACCATGACCAGTGGAGGCGTCTCTTTCGCGGCCTAATTCCTTGTAAGTTGTTGACTCCGTAGCAGATCCCGACCCCTCGACTAGCAGACGGAGTTGCTGATAGACATGCTGGGCTACGATATCAAGCATCTCAAGGGCGACTTGAGCGGCGGTGTCATCGCGGGCATCATCGCCTTGCCACTGGCACTGGCGTTCGGTGTTCAGTCGGGCGCGGGTGTCGAGGCGGGACTGTACGGCGCCATTGCTGTCGGGGTGTTCGCCGCGATGTTTGGCGGAACGGCGACACAGGCCTCTGGACCGACCGGGCCGATGACGGTCGTGTCAGCTTCCATCGTTCTCTATGCGATCGAAAGAACAGGCAGCCTCGAAGCTGGCCTCGGCATCGTGCTCATGTGCTTCCTGGCCGGGGGCCTGTTTCAGATTGGCCTCGGTTTGCTCGGCGTCGGCAAATACATCCGCTACTTTCCCTATCCAGTCGTGTCAGGCTTCATGAGCGGCGTTGGCGTGATCATTATTGTCCTGCAACTGTGGCCGCTGCTCGGTAGCAGATCGCCGAAGTCGACACTCGCCGTCTTCGCGCATATCGCCGAACCGTTGTCGCAGATCAACTGGAGTGCCGTCGCGCTGGGCGTGCTGACTCTGGTGATGAATTACGCCGTCCCGCTGATGACGAAGAAAGTGCCTTCGGTGCTGGTCGCGCTTCTGGTCGGCACCGGCGCTGCATTGCTGCTGGGACTCGACGTGCCAAAGATCGGCGACATCCCCACCGGATTCCCCGCCCTGCGACTCAGCAGCTTCACTACCGTCGCACCAGAGTACTACGGCTATATCCTGCAATCCGGAATCACACTCGCTCTATTGGGCTCGATCGATTCCCTGTTGACCTCGGTGATTGCAGACAACCTGACGAAGACTCAGCATGACAGTAGACGTGAGCTGATCGGACAGGGAATCGGCAACGCCATAGCCGCAATTTTCGGCGGTATTCCCGGCGCTGGAGCGACCAAGGGCACGGTGGTCGCCATCAAAGCGGGAGCCCAGACGCGGTTGTCTGGAATCACGCATGGCTTGTTTCAGCTGGCGGTGCTGCTGGGAGCCGGAACGTTCGTGTCTTACATTCCGCTCAGCGTGTTAGCCGGTCTGTTGATCTCAGTGGGCGTGGCAATCATCGATTACAGAGGCATCGCGCACTGGAAGCATGTGCCACGAGCGGATGCCGTCGTAATGATCGTGGTCCTGGTGTGGACCGTCTTCGGAAACTTGATTCACGCAGTCGCCGCCGGTGTGGTGTTGGCGTCCGTGTTGTTCATGAAGCAGGCGAGCGACATCGCGGAAGCTGAAACGTCGCTGGCAGCTGTCGACCCTGAGGAATTGTCGCCGGAAGAACCCTGGGACGACGAAGCTGCAATGGCCAGCGAGCCGACGGTCTACATCAAGCACCTTTACGGCCCGCTGTTTTTCGGCTTCAGTTCAGGCTTTCGCGCGCTCGCAGAGAAGGTGCCCAAGCAAGCCAAGACGTTGATTGTTCGTATGGAGCGCGTGCCCTACATCGATCAATCGGGACTCTACACGTTGGAGGATACGTTGCTGGGGCTCAGGAAACAGGGCACAACGGTCCTACTGACTGGCTTGCAAACGCAGCCTGCCGATTTGCTTCGGCGCATCGGACTCGTTCCCAACCTGATCGGCGAACATCAGATCTTCGAGACGTTTGAGGCCTGCCAGGAATGGTGGAAGAACCCGAAAGCCTAACTAGTACGACTGTGTCAGATCTACGAAGTCTCTCGTGAAGTGATGTTGCGTGCGCTCCTCGCATGCCGGACCCCGACGTCAACCGCACCTGCCACGACCTTGCCGCCAACCGGGTGCTGGCCAATGTGCTGTCTGCGCACGTGGGGGCGCGGCCCGACGCCGGCGGCGGCGAGCCCGGACTCGGTGCGCACATGCGGCGCGAGATCGAGTGGTGTCGCGGCCTTGCCATCACGATTGACGGGGACGTGGTGACGGCGGCCGTCGACATCTACGACGCCGAACTCGTCGCCGCCAGCGATGCCAGGCGCCTGCCGGCGATCGCCAGACTCGGACCCGACCTGCCGGCAGATGGCCTCGACGTCGAGGCGCTGGCCGCGCGGCTGCTGGCCGAAGGCGCGCGGCCCAGTGCCGATGTGCTGCTCGACCAGCGCGTGCTGGCCGGCCTCGGCAACGTGTGCCGCTAGGAGGGGCTGTTTGTGGAGGGCATCGAGCCGTGCCGAGCCGCCGGCACCCTCCACCCCGACCAGGCCGCAGCCATCGTGACGCGGTCGGTTCGACGGCTTCGCGCGCCAACGCGCGCCGGCGCCGCTGGCCTCAACCGGTTGCAGCCTGTCACAACGTTGCCGCCAAGGGCGTGCGGGAGCATATACTGCCTCTATCTCATAGCTCGCACCACATCTATTGGCTCTCCCCGCCCAAGCGGCGACAACAGGTCGGGGACACGAGGCGACACGTTGGCATTGAGAAACATGCGGGGCATTTTCAGGTGGACGTCCGGACGATGCCTCCGGGCGATGGGATGGAGCGTAGCCGTGACGGGTCTGCTGGCAGCCGGCGGCGTCGCACTCGATGCACAATCGAGCAGCCGCTGTGCGGACTGCCACGTCGCGAATCCCGGCTCCGTCTCAACTGTCCACCTGGCGGAGTGGGATCTGTCGGCGCACGGGCGACGGGACGTCGGGTGCGAGAGCTGCCACGGCGGCGATCCGACATCGTTCGAGGTTCAGGTCGCACATCGAGGCATCCTGGCCCGATCGAATCCGGCCAGCCCGGTGTACCGGGCCAATGAGCCGGCGACCTGCGGTTCGTGTCACTTGCCGGCGTTCACGGCGTTTCAGAGCAGCCAGCACTACGCGCTGCTTAAGGCCGGCGACAAGAACGTGCCGAACTGCGCGACCTGCCACGGCGAAGTCGCCGGGCTTCGGCCGTCTCCGAAGGGGCTCGAGGCCCAATGCGCCCAGTGCCATGGAGCGGGACGCGTGGTGCCACGGCCCGAGTATCCGATTAGAGGAAGGCAGGCCTTCGAGGGACTTCGAGAAGTACGGGACCTGCTCTCTGACGTGCGAGGTGCGATCGCGCGAGTCCGGGACCGGCAACGCCGTGCCAGGCTCGAAGAAGAGGCGGCCGCCGCAGAAGTACCGATCCGCGAGGCGACACACGCCGCCCACGGCTACGTCTACGACAAACTCGATAGCCGCCTGTCGGACGCGCGCGCCCGGCTGACGGACCTGTTCGCGCGGGTGGCCAACCCGGATCCTCGATGAAGCGCCACCTGGGAGCCGTTGCACTGCTGGCAGCTGTGGCACTGCTGGGAGGCTGCAGGACCAGCGGCGTCACCCCGGAATCGGGGCCGGGCTCCCTGCGCGACGTGCGGCGTCAACTCGACGGCGAATGGGCGCTGCAGCGGTTCGAGCGTGCGGAGGCGGGCCGATGGGTCGGCACCATAGCATCGGGGCGCCTGACCTACGATGGCTTCGGTAACCTCGTCTCCGAAGGTCGCCTGCAGAACCAGTCGGAAGCGGAGCCTCTGCTCACTTATCGTGGACGAGCGACGGTCGACGTCGCCTCGGGCACGCTGTCGGTGCGCGACTCTGACGATGCCGGGGTGCCGGTACGGTTGCGCACGTTCGAACTGCAGCGCGCGGACCAGCTCGTCGTCACGATCCAGGACGCAGCCGGCGTCGACACCGCGCGTGCGACGTGGCGTCGCGTCCCCCGAACTCAGTAGTGGATCTGCTGTCCGAACCGGCGCTCACGCGCTGCGGCGGCGCCGCACGGCAGCGCCGAGTACCGAGACGTGCGTAGTTCCTGCCACTCGAATTGTCTGTTTTCGCAGCGCTGCTTCACTCACTCGCGTGAGTCCGTGCGCATCCACGCTGCGAGCAGGTAAGGACATCCCGTGCCCCAGCCACTGCCAGACGCCACGCCCCCAGCGGGCGTCAGACGGGTCTTGAATGGCACGCCCTCGACGAGGTGGAGGTTGCACTCCGTCTGGCCGTTGCTGTCGATGAATGCCTGACAGAGGCCGACGTCCTGGCGCGTCGCGCGGCGTCGGGCCCGAACGAGCTGTCGGGCGCCGCCACCCGGACGCTGGGGACGATTCTGGTTGAGCAGGCGCTGTCGCCGATGGTGCTCATGCTGCTGGCGGCGGCTGGCGTGAAGGGGGCTGTGGCGTTGCTCGGTGGCGCCAGCCGCGAGTGGATCGACACGGTGGCCATCCTGGCGATCGTCATCTTGAACGTCATCCTCGGCGTCGTGTAGGAGTACCGTGCCGAACGGGCACTGGCGGCCCTCAAACAGCTGGCGGCGCCGAGCGTCCGTGTGAGGCGCGCCGGCCGCGTCGCACCGGTAGCGCGGCGCGAACCCGTGCCGGGCGATGTCATCGAAGTGGATGCGGGAGACGCCATCTCGGCCGACGCACGCCTCGTGCGGGCCGCGGGTCTCCAGACGCTCGAGGCGCCATTGACTGGCGAGTCGGCGTCGGTGTCCAAGAGTCCGGGCGTGCTGGCCAACCAGACGTCTGCGGGCGACCGCGTCAACAGCCTCTTCTTCGGCACCGCGGTTGTGGCAGGTCGCGGCACCGCCATCGTCGTGGCGACCGGCATGCAGACCGAGCTCGGCCGCATCGCCCAGCTCCTGGGACAGGTGTCGGCCGAGCCCACACCGCTCCAGCGCCGTGTGCGGCACCTGAGCGTCGTGCTGGCCGGTGCGGTGCTGGTGGTGGTCGCCGTGATGGCAGGTGCCGCAGCGTGGAGTGGCGCGCCGCTCATCGAGGTGTTCGCCGCGGCGGTCGCGATTGCTGTCGCGGCCATTCCGGAGGGCCTGCCGGCCGTGCTCACGATCACCCTGGCGCTCGGGGCACAACGGATGCTGTCGCGGCGGGTGCTCATCCGTCGTCTCGCGGCCGTCTAGACTCTGGGGTCGGTGACGACCATCTGCTCCGACAAGACGGGCACGCTGACCGAGAACCGGATGCAGGTGGCGATAGTCGACGTCGGCGGCCAGGAGATCGACCTCGCCGAGCCCTTGCGCTACGGACAGCCGGTGGTCACGCAGGCGCTCCGCGACGCCGTGTCGCCGCGAATCTCGTCGCTGCTGGCCATCGGCGCCCTGTGCAACGACGCGGTGCTCCAGACGCAGGCCGACGCCGGCTCGGTGGCCGTTGGCGACCCCACCGAAGGCGCGCTGCTCGTGGCGGCGGCGACCCACGGCCTCTGGAAGGCCGAGCTCGACGAGCGGTTGCCGCGCGTCGCCGAGGCGCCATTCACGTCCGGGCGCCGCCGGATGACGACAATCCACCTGCAGCAGTTCTCGTCGCTGCCGCTGCCCCCGCTGGCGGCTGTTTCGGGTGCGGATCCGTACCTGGCCGCGGTCAAAGGATCGGCCGAAAAGCTGCTCGGGCTGAGCGTTTCAGCGCTCGACGACGGCGTGCGTCCGATGACGGATGCCGACCGCGAGCGCATCCGCTCGGCGATGGACCGGCTGGCCTGGCGAGGGCTGCGCGTCCTCCGCGTCGCCTGCCGCACGGTGGCGTCGGTACCTACGGACGTGGCCTCGGTGGAGCGTGGTCTGACGTTCCTGGAACTCGTCGGCTTGCTGGATCCACCTCGCCCCGAAGTGCGCGCGGCCGTGGCCGGGTGCCGCGAGGCCGGCATCCGCACGGTGATGATCACCGGCGATCATCCTCTGACGGCGCTCGAGATCGCGCGGCAACTGTCGTCTCTTCTGCGCCCGCTACTTCGAGGTCGCTGACTCAGACGATGACGCTGCACGGTGACAGCAGACCGATCTCGAACTCGGCCTGCAGGGTACGGTCGGCCAGTGCAGCGTTGCACGCGCCAGTGCCTCACTGTTCCGCGATGTCCGGGCTCCTGAGCGTCGTCGGTCCGTAGAATGACACACCCATGCGGACGCCCAGTGTGCACTAACGAACAGCCGCCCCGGTAAGGATGCCGGCACAATGCGAGCGACCGGAAACCCTTATGGTCCAGCAATCGAATGCCGACGTTGGCAATGATCCGAAGCCGGGGTCGGCGTGGGTGGCAGCACGGCATGTCGACACCACCGCGAAGTGCTCAAGGAACGCAAGAACCAGTCGC
>Ga0335394_10000171_pt1 | contig 64226 bp, 63 predicted proteins | sample MAT03_FD_205741 | JGI IMG/M metagenome (GOLD analysis project Ga0335394, IMG submission 205741) | Freshwater microbial communities from Lake Fryxell liftoff mats and glacier meltwater in Antarctica - MAT-03 (spades assembly) (version 2) ... | reverse complement strand
CTCAGGCAGAAGGAGTGAATTGGATGGCGCCAGCCGGCAGCAGGTACAGCACCAGCGCACGGCCCTGCGACACCGTGGGGCGGTGCGCACTGCCGGGCGGATAGACGATCCAGCCGGCGGGGCGGCCGTCGAAGAGCGCGTCGCCTTCCAGCGGCATCAGAAGATCGATTTCGCCGTTGGGGTGGCTGTGGTGCGGGCCGGCGAGGTTTTGCATATCGACCACATCCACAGAAAAGCCGTGCAAGTCCTCAGCCGGTTGGAAGATGCGGCCGTAGCGGATGCCACCCCCTTCGCGATTGCACAGCCAGCCCTCGGCCACCCCTGCCTGGCAGGCCGCTTTCAGCCGCGTGCAGGTCCCAGTACCCGGTCCGACCTCGGCGTTGAGCCAGGCGTCGAGCGCAGCGTCCAAGGGGCGGCCAGCCAACTGCTGCGTCAGGGCTGCGATCTCGGAACGGAATTCAGCGGGCGTCATGGCGTGTGACCTTGTCCAGCATTCGTCCATCTTGCGTTGATGGGTGGTATGCATTATTGTGCGCATCAGAACGATAAAACCACCTACTAATGATGTCAAGCACTATATTGCATGCACCCGGGATAACACCGACGGCTGCGCCTGAAGAGCCAGAGGAAAAACATCCCTTCCTGATGGCCCTGGGCGACCGGGTGCGGGCACTGCGCTCACGCCGCGGCATGACACGCAAGGCGGTGTCGCTGGTCGCCGACGTCTCAGAACGCCACCTGGCCAACCTGGAATACGGCACCGGCAACGCCAGCATCCTGGTGCTGCTGCAGGTGGCCGGCGCGCTGCAGTGCAGCCTGGCGGAATTGCTGGGCGACATCACCACGTCCAGCCCCGAATGGCTGCTGCTGCGTGAACTGCTGGAACGCAGCGACGAAGCCGCTCTGCGCCGCGTGCGCGTCGCGGTCGGGCAACTGCTGGGCACGGGCGGCGTCAACGGCGTGGCGACGGGCGCCCAGGCCGCGCACCGCAGCACCCGGGTGGCCCTCGTCGGCCTGCGCGGCGCGGGCAAGTCCACCCTGGGGCAGATGCTGGCCGACGACCTGGACTACCCCTTCGTCGAATTGAGCCGTGAGATCGAAAAGTTCGCCGGCTGCAGCATCAGTGAAATCCAGGGCCTGTATGGGCAGAACGCCTACCGCCGCTACGAACGCCGCGCCCTGGAAGAAGCGATCCAGATCTATCCCGAGGCGGTGATCGCCACCCCCGGCGGCATCGTCAGCGACGCCGCCACCTTCAACCAGCTGCTCAGCCACTGCAGCACGGTGTGGCTGCAAGCCGACCCCGAAGACCACATGAAACGGGTCGCCGCACAGGGCGACTTGCGCCCCATGGCCGCCAGCCGCGAGGCGATGGCCGACCTGAAGGGCATCCTGGCCGGGCGGGCAGCCTTCTACTCCAAGGCTGAGCTGATGCTCAACACCAGCCACCAACCATTGGATGCGACTTTCCAACTGCTCCGCGCCATGGTGCGACAGTCGCTGGGGCTACCTGCAAAATAATGCATTAATGTGCTTGACGATTAACGTATACGCATTATTATGCATATCAAGCCGCCGCCGCACGCCATATTCAGGAGCACGCCATGACCGCAGCCACCCGCGTCGATTACAGGACGCAGCCCAGCCACTACCGCCACTGGAAGCTCAAGTTCGAAGGCCCGGTCGCCACGCTGGCGGCCGACTTCGACGAAAACGCCGGCCTGCGCCCGGGCTACAAACTCAAGCTCAACAGCTACGACCTGGGCGTGGACATCGAGCTGAACGACGCCATCCAGCGCATCCGCTTTGAACACCCCGAAGTGCGCACCGTGGTGCTGACCAGCGCCAAGGACCGCGTGTTCTGTTCGGGCGCCAACATCTTCATGCTGGGCGTCAGCAGCCATGCCTGGAAGGTGAACTTCTGCAAGTTCACCAACGAGACACGCAACGGCTTTGAAGACAGCAGCACGCACAGCGGCCTTCGTTTTCTCGCTGCCGTCAACGGTGCGTGCGCCGGCGGTGGCTATGAACTGGCCCTGGCCTGCGACGAGATCATCCTGGTGGACGACCGCAGCAGCGCCGTCAGCCTGCCCGAAGTGCCGCTCCTGGGCGTGCTGCCGGGCACCGGCGGGCTGACCCGTGTCACCGACAAGCGCAAGGTGCGCCACGACCTGGCCGACATCTTCTGCACCAGTGTGGAAGGTGTGCGCGGCGCCAAGGCCAAGCAGTGGCGGCTGGTGGACGACATCGCCAAGCCGGCGGTCTTCGCAGCCCGGGTGCAGGAACGGGCGCTGGAACTGGCCGCGCAAAGCGACCGGCCGACCACGGGCAAGGGCGTGGCCCTGATGCCGCTGGCCTGCACGCTGGAAGCCGACGCGCTGCGCTATGGCCACGTCACGGTCGAGATTGACCGCAGCAAGCGCACGGCCACCTTCACTGTGCAAGCACCCACCGGCGCGCAGCCCACCGACATCGCCGGCATCGAAGCATTGGGCGCCGCCTGGTACCCGCTGGCCCTGGCGCGCGAACTGGAAGACGCCATCCTGCAGATGCGCACGAATGAGCTCGACACCGGCACCTGGCTCATCAAGACCCAGGGCGATGCGGCTGCCGTGTTGGCGCTGGACGCCACGCTGCTGGCGCACAAGGACCACTGGCTGGTGCGCGAAACCATCGGCTACCTGCGCCGCACCTTCAGCCGCCTTGACGTGTCGTCGCGCAGCCTGTTTGCACTGATCGAACCCGGCTCCTGCTTCGCCGGCACGCTGCTGGAACTGGCCCTGGCCTGCGACCGCAGCTACCAACTGGCACTGCCGGACGACCAAGCCCACGCGCCGAAGCTGACGGTGGGTGAAATGAACTTCGGCTTGTACCCGATGGTCACCGGCCAAAGCCGCCTGCAGCGCCGCTTCTACGACGAAGCGCCGGCCATGGCTGCGGTTGGCGCTTCGATGGGCCAGGCCCTGAATGCCGACGCGGCCTTCGCACTCGGCCTGGTCACCGCCAACCCCGACGACATCGACTGGTCTGAAGAGTTGCGCATCGCGGTCGAGGAGCGCGTGGCCATGAGCCCCGACGCGCTGACCGGACTGGAAGCCAACCTGCGCTTCAACGGCCCCGAAAACATGTTCACCCGCGTCTTCGGCCGCCTGACCGCGTGGCAGAACTGGATCTTCCAGCGCCCCAATGCGGTCGGCGAAAAAGGTGCCTTGAAGGTCTACGGCAAGGGCGAGAAAGTCGCCTTCGACTGGAACCGAGTTTGATGAGACCACCACCCCGTAGCGGCCTGCGGCCGCTGCCCCTCAAGGGGCGCCCCCGGCGGCCCGGCAAAGCCGGTTCGGCGGCGGCCACTTGATAAATCAACTGACGATCAGGAGCAACACATGAGCACCATCAGCTACAGCGACAAGATCCCCAATAACGTCAACCTGTCCGAAGACCGCACGCTCCAGCGCGCGCTGGAACAATGGCAGCCCAACTACAAGGCCTGGTGGGACGACATGGGTCCGGACGGCAGCCAGAACTTCGATGTCTATCTGCGCACCGCCGTCAGCGTGGACCCGCAGGGTTGGGCGCAGTTCGGCCACGTGAAGATGCCTGACTACCGCTGGGGCATTTTCCTGAACCCCGCCGAGGCCGACCGCAAGATCCACTTCGGCGACCACAAGGGTCAGGATGCCTGGCAAGACGTGCCCGGCGAATACCGCGCCAACCTGCGCCGCATCATCGTCACGCAGGGCGACACCGAACCCGCCAGCGTCGAACAGCAGCGCCATCTGGGGCTGACCTGCCCGAGTCAGTACGACTTGCGCAACCTGTTCCAGGTCAACGTGGAAGAAGGCCGCCATCTGTGGGCCATGGTGTACCTGTTGCACAAGTACTTCGGACGCGACGGCCGCGAAGAAGGCGAGGCGCTGCTGGAACGCCGCAGTGGCCAGGAAGACAACCCGCGCATCCTGCAGGCCTTCAACGAAGAGACGCCCGACTGGCTGAGCTTCTTCATGTTCACCTACTTCACCGACCGCGACGGCAAGTTCCAGCTCTGTGCGCTGGCCGAGAGTTCCTTCGACCCGCTGGCTCGCACGACCAAGTTCATGCTGACCGAAGAAGCACACCACATGTTCGTGGGTGAGTCCGGTGTCAGCCGCGTCATCCAGCGCACCTGTGCAGCGATGAACGAGCTCAAGACCGACGATCCGGCCAAGTTGCGCGCCGCCGGCGTGATCGACCTGCCCACGCTGCAGCGTTACCTGAACTTCCACTTCAGCGTCACCATCGACCTCTTCGGCGCCGACGAATCCAGCAACGCGGCCACCTTCTACAGCACCGGGCTCAAAGGCCGCTATGAAGAAGGCAAGCGCATGGACGACCACGTGCTGAAGGGCCAGACCTACAAGGTGTTGAGCGTCGTCAACGGCCAGTTGGTCGAGCGTGAGGTGCCGATGCTCAACGCGCTCAACGAAGTGCTGCGCGACGACTACATCAAGGACAGCATCTCCGGTGTCGAGCGTTGGAACAAGGTCATCCAGAAGGCCGGCATCCCCTTTGTGCTGAAAACCCCGCACAAGGCCTTCCACCGCAGCATCGGCGCGCTCAGCGGTGCCAAGGTCTCGCCCGACGGCCGCGTGTTGAGCGACGCCGAATGGACGGCCAACGTGGACAGCTGGCTGCCCAGCGGCGGTGACCGCGCTTTCGTGCGCGGCCTGATGGGGCGCGTCGTCGAGCCCGGCAAGTTCGCCAACTGGATCGCACCGCCGGTGATGGGCATCAACCGGCAACCGGTCGATTTTGAATACGTAAGATTCGCGTGATGGAACAACGGGCGACCACGCAGACGTCGCGAAACCGGCTTTGCCGGGCCGCTGGGGTCGCGCCCTTGAGGGCGGTGAGCACGAAGCAGAAACCGTCCAGTGGACGGTTTCTCGGGCGAGTGCGAAGCCGCTCGGGGGGTGGGTCATGACCGTGATCAAGCAGCATCTGATCGACCCCGAGATCTGCATCCGCTGCAACACCTGCGAAACCATGTGCCCGGTGAGCGCCATCACGCACGATTCGCGCAACTACGTGGTGGACGCCAGCAAGTGCAACTGGTGCAACGACTGCATATCGCCCTGCCCCACCGGCAGCATCGACAACTACCGCAAGATGCCGCTGGTCAAGGCCTACAGCCTGGAAGAGCAGATGGGCTGGGACGAGTTGCCGGCAGAGCTGAGCCGTGACCAGCTGGCTGAACTGTCGGGCGGCGAAGCTCTTGCCGAAGAAGAAGCACCCGCGGCAGCGGTCACAGCCCCGGTCGAACCGGGCACAGAGTCTGCCTTCAACAGTGCGCAATTCGGCGCCACGCTGCCGCCCTGGAGCGCCGCGCACGCCTACACCAACCTCTACGGCCCGAACTCTCGCAACCCCGCGGCCGACAAGCACATCAGCGCCACCGTCGTGGGCAACGTGCGCGTCACCGAAATCGGCAAAGCAGGCCTGAGCGACTACGACACACACCACATCGTGCTCGACTTCGGCGCCATGCCCTTCCCCGTGCTCGAAGGCCAGAGCATCGCCGTGATCCCACCCGGCACTGATACCAGTGGCCGTGCCCACCACCCGCGCCAGTACAGCATCGCGAGCCCCCGCAACGGCGAAAGGCCGGGCTACAACAACGTCTCGCTGACCATCAAGCGCGTGCTCGAAGACCACCACGGCAAGCCCGTGCGCGGCGTGGCCAGCAACTTCATGTGCGACCTGAAGGTGGGCGACACAGTGCAGGTCATCGGCCCCTTCGGCGCCAGCTTCCTGATGCCCAACCACCCCAAGAGCCACATCGTGATGATCTGCACCGGCACCGGCAGCGCGCCGATGCGGGCGATGACGGAATGGCGCCGCCGGCAGCGCGCATCCGGCAAGTTCGAAGGCGGCAAGCTGATGCTGTTCTTTGGCGCGCGCAGCCAGGAAGAACTGCCCTACTTCGGCCCGCTGCAGGGCCTGCCCAAGGACTTCATCGACATCAACTTCGCCTTCAGCCGCACACCCGGTCAACCGAAGCGTTATGTGCAGGATGAAATGCGTGAACGCAAGGCCGACCTGGCGCCGCTGCTGGCCGACCCCCATGCCTACTTCTTTGTCTGCGGCCTCAAGGCGATGGAAGAAGGCGTGGTGCTGGCGCTGCACGATGTGGCGCAGCAGGCCGGCCTGAACTGGGACACAGTGGGCGCGGCGATGAAGCGTGAAGGCCGGCTGCACCTGGAAACCTACTGATGGGCGCGCTGAACCCGACGACCCGTGAAGGTTTTGCCGCGTTCCTGGCCAAACGGCCCGCAACCTGGATGCAGAAGTGAGCGACATGACACTCCAACAGAAAAGCGTGCTCGTCGTCGGCGCAGGCATCATGGGCGCGGGCATCGCGCAGGTGGCCGCGCAGGCCGGCCACACCGTGCTGCTGCACGACGCGCGCGAAGGCGCGGCGGCGGCGGCCAAGAGCAAGCTGGCCACCACGATCGACGTCCTGGTCGCCAAGGGCAAGCTCGCAGGCGATGCGGCGCAGGCACTGCTGGCGCGGATCACGCCCATTCGCGCCATCGAAGAAGCGGGCGGCGTCGGCCTGGTGGTGGAAGCCATCGTCGAGGACGTGGCCGCCAAGCGCGCGCTCTTCAAGCAGCTGGAAGGCGTCGTGTCACCGCAGTGCGTGCTGGCCACCAACACCTCGTCGATCAGCGTCACCGCCATCGCCAACGGGCTTGCCCACCCGGGCCGCTTGGTGGGCATGCACTTCTTCAACCCAGTGCCGCTGATGAAGCTGGTGGAAGTGGTGTCGGGCCTGCACACCGACAGCGCAGTGGCCGACGCCATCTTCACGCTCAGCAAGGCCTGGGGCAAGGCGCCGGTGCACACGAAGAGCACACCCGGCTTCATCGTCAACCGCATCGCTCGCCCCTACTACGCCGAGGCGCTGGCGCTGCTGCTGGAGCAAGCCACGACACCCACTGTGCTGGACGCCTGCCTGCGCGGCGCGGGCTTTCGCATGGGGCCTTGCGAGCTGATGGACCTGATTGGCCACGACACCAATTTCGCGGTCACGAGTTCGGTCTTCGAAGCCAACTTCTTTGACAAGCGCTACCAGCCAAGTCTGGTGCAGCGTGAGATGGTCGATGGCGGCTTGCTCGGCCGCAAGAGCGGGCGCGGTTTCTACCGCTATCCCGACAACGCGGCCGCCTTGCCGGTGGCGGTGCTGGAGGCCCCGCACACCGCGCGCGAAGTCACCGTGCACGGGGACGGCGCAATAGCCGACCACCTGGACCAAGCGGCCACGCAAACACTCGCGCCCCAAGGCTGGGGGCCGGCGCGCGTGCGCAATACCGGCAACACCGGCTGGACGGGACTCGTGATCGACGGCGCGCATCTCGTCATGAGCACCGGCCGCACGGCGGGCGAACTGGCGGCCGATTTGAGACATGCGGACGTGGCTGTCTTCGACCGCCCGGTCGCACTGCCCAGCGCGCCCGGCACCGCGCTTGCCTACGCCGTGTCCCACGGCGCCAGCAGCGCCTGGCGCACGCAGAGCGCGGCCTGGCTCGCCGCGCTGGGCTTCGCACCGTTGCCGGTGGCCGACACACCCGGCCTCGTCGTCGCGCGCACGGTGGCCATGCTCATCAACGAAGCCGCTGACGCCGTGCTGCAAGGTGTATGCACGCCCGAAGGCGCCGACGCCGCGATGAAGCTGGGCGTGAACTATCCTGCGGGCCCCTTCGAATGGCTGGCCGGCTGGAGCGAAACCGAAGTGGCTGGGCTCATCGACACGCTGGACCACCACTACCGCGGCGAACGCTACCGTGTCAGCCCCTGGCTTCGCCGCCGCAGCATCACCGTGAAGGACACACGATGACCCAAGCCTTCATCTGCGACGCCGTCCGCACGCCTTTCGGCCGCTACGGCGGCGCGCTGTCTCCCGTGCGCACCGACGACCTGGGTGCCTTGCCCATTGCAGCGCTGATGGCGCGCAACCCCAAAGTCGATTGGGCGGCGGTCACTGACGTGATCTACGGCTGCGCCAACCAGGCCGGTGAAGACAATCGCAACGTGGCGCGCATGTCGGCGCTGCTGGCCGGCCTGCCGCAGGACGTGCCGGGCGCCACCATCAACCGCCTGTGCGGCAGCGGCATGGACGCGGTGGGCACGGCGGCGCGGGCCATCAAGGCCGGCGAAGCACTGTTGATGATTGCGGGCGGCGTGGAGAGCATGAGCCGCGCGCCCTTTGTCATGCCCAAGGCCGAGACCGCCTTCAGCCGCAGCAACGCGGTGCACGACACCACGATCGGCTGGCGCTTCATCAACAAACGCATGAGAGAGTTGCATGGCGTGGACAGCATGCCGGAGACCGCCGAAAATGTCGCCACCGACTTCCGCATTGAACGCGAGGCGCAAGACAGGATGGCGCTGCGCTCGCAGTTGAACGCCGTCAAGGCGCAGCGGGCCGGCCACCTGGCGGCCGAAATCACGCCGGTGCGCATCCCGCAGAAAAAGGGCGACGCGGTCGTTGTCGACAAAGATGAACACCCGCGCGAAACCAGCCTTGAAGCGCTGGCCAAACTCAAAGGCGTGGTGCGGCCCGACGGCAGCGTCACCGCCGGCAATGCAAGCGGCGTCAACGACGGCGCGTGTGCGCTGCTGCTGGCCAGCGAAGCCGCGGCCATCCGACACGGCCTGACACCCCGCGCGCGGGTTGTCGGCATGGCCACCGCCGGCCTGGCGCCGCGCATCATGGGCTTCGGCCCTGCACCAGCCACGCGCAAGGTGCTGGAACTTACCGGGCTGAGCCTGGCGCAGATGGACGTCATCGAACTCAACGAAGCTTTCGCCGCGCAAGGCCTGGCGGTGCTGCGCGACCTGGGCCTGCAAGACGATGACCCGCGAGTCAACGCCTGGGGCGGCGCGATCGCGCTAGGCCATCCACTGGGCGCCAGCGGCGCACGGCTCGTCACCACCGCCGTCAGCCAGCTGCACACACTGGGTGGGCGTTATGCGCTGTGCACGATGTGCATCGGCGTGGGTCAGGGCATCGCGATCGTCGTCGAGCGGGTGTGAAGGCGCCAACCCAGGGGCAGCCCGGAGGCCGACTTCTGCGGCGAGGCAGGCAACCAGCCCCAACTTGAAGCGGCAGGCCATCATCTTCGACCCACGGCGCTGAATCCGAAAGCGCGGGGCTCGCGTATCGTCAGAGAGCTGCGCGCGGCGCGGTTTCCTGCTGCACCCATTTTGTTGTTCAACCGCCTGCCACCCCCACCGACTCTGCGGCACCCCGCGACGCGTCCGCAAGCACTCCAAGGGCTTGCGTACCTGCTCGTCGTCTGCCTGCTGCTGCAGTCGCTGCTGCTGCCCGCACAGCGAACCGCCGCGCGCATGCACGTGCACCTGGGTTCAGTTTGGGCGCAGCCGTGGGCTGACGCCTGGTCAGACCCCGCCCCGCGTGCGCTCTTCGTCCACGCCAGGGCGCTCAAACAGCACGCCAGCGCTGCCCATGCGAATTCGCATGCCCATGCCCACCCCGCCAGCCACGACCACACCGGGCACGACGGCGACGACAGCGTGGCGCTCAGCAGCTCGGGCAGCGAAGACCCGGCATCTGCCGCCGCAGTCCTGAAGCGCCACTTTTTTGAGAACGACACGGTGGGGTCGCAGCCGCAGTCCTGGTCCACGGCCGCCCCCACGCAAGCCGTGGCGAGCGATGCCCCGTTGCGCCATCGCTCGCACGTCGAGCCCCCGCTCGAGCGCCCGCCCCGCGCTCGCGGCTAGCCCAGCGGCCGCAGATTGGCCGCACCCCGGCGGACTTTTCCGCACGGCACGCCCGCACCCAGGCACCGCCCCGGTTGTGACGGCGTGCCAGCCCCCATTGACGGACCGGGCCTGCCTGCGCGCAAGCCCGGCAAGGAGTAAGCCCATGCAATCGATTCGAACACGGCACTGGAAACACCTGCTGCCCCTGCTGGCCACCTGCGCCACCACCGCCCACGCCGGCGGCGAACAGGAACTGCAGAAGATCATCATCACCGGCACGGCCGCCAGCCAGGTCGGCGTCGCAGACTCCGCCAACGTCGGCACCGTGACGCAGAAACAGCTGGAAGCGCGCACCGCCTACCGGCCCGGTGAACTGCTGGAAGCCACACCCGGCCTCGTCGTCAGCCAGCACAGTGGTGAAGGCAAGGCCAACCAGTTCTACCTGCGTGGCTTCAACCTGGACCACGGCACCGACCTGCGCACCACCGTGGACGGCATGCTCGTCAACCAGCGCAGCCACAGCCACGGTCAGGGCTGGACCGACCTCAACTTTCTGATCCCTGAACTGGCCACCAGCCTGCGCTACAAGAAGGGGCCCTACTACGCCAGTGAAGGTGACTTTGCATCCGCCGGTGCGGTGGAGATCGTCTATGCCGACGCGCTGGACAGCGGCATCGCCAACTTGGGCTTCGGCCAGAACGGCTACCGCCGCGTGCTGATTGCAGATTCACCATCGCTCTCCAGCACCTCCACCGGCAAACTGCTCTACGCCCTGGAAGCCATGCACAACGACGGCCCATTCACGCGGCCCGACGACTTCCGCAAGCTCAACGGCGTGTTGCGTTATTCACAAGGCGACAAGGCCAATGGCTGGAACCTCACCGGCATGGCCTACAGCGCACGCTGGAACGCCACCGACCAGATCCCGCTGCGCGCGGTGGACAGTGGCCAGCTCGGCCGCTTCGACCTCATCGACAGCAGCGACGGCGGCAACGCCAAACGCTTCAGCCTGTCGGGCGCCTGGCGGCAGAGCACGGCCACATCCAGCACACAGGTCACGGCGAACGTGCAGCACTGGAAGCTCGACCTGTTCTCCAACTTCACCTACTTCCTGGACAACCCGGTCGATGGCGACCAGTTCAGCCAGCCCGACCGGCGCACCTCGGCGGCATTGAACGTGCAGCATGCTTGGACCGTCAAACTGTTCGGACGGGACAGCGAGAACCAGGTCGGCGTGCAGCTGCAAAACGACCGCATCCACAACGCGCTGAACAACACACGCGCGCGGCAACTGTTGTCCACGACGCGCGAAGACCGCATCCAGGAAAACAGCGCCGGCCTGTGGTTTGACAACGCCACGCGCTGGAGCCCGTCCTTCCGCACCGTGGCCGGCTTGCGCGCCGACACCTACCACTTTGACGTGCAGAGCGACCTGGCGGCCAACAGCGGCAAGCGCACAGCCAGCCTGCTGACCCCCAAGCTCAACCTGATCTTCGGGCCGTGGGCGAAGACCGAGCTGTACATCAACCTGGGCAGTGGCTTCCACAGCAACGACGCGCGCGGCACCGTCATCCGCATCGACCCGAAGACTGGCGCCGCGGCCGAGCCGGTCACGCCGCTGGCGCGGTCGAAGGGGCTCGAGATCGGCGCGCGCCTGTCGCCCTTCCCCGGGCTGCAGACCTCGCTGTCGCTGTACCGGCTGGACATCGCGTCGGAACTTGTCTTCGTCGGCGACGCCGGCACCACCGAAGCCGGCCGCCCCAGCCGCCGCACGGGCTTTGAGCTGGCCAACTACTACAAGCTGCAGGACTGGCTGACCGTGGACGCCGACATCGCCTTCGCCCAGGCACGCTTCCGCGACGATGCGCCCGAAGGCCGGCGCATCCCCGGCGCCGTCGAGGGCGTGGCGTCGTTGGCGGTGGCAGTGGACAACCTGGGCCCGTGGTTCGGCGCTGTGCAGTTCCGCTACTTCGGGCCGCGGCCGCTGATCGAAGACAACAGCGTGCGGTCCAGGGCTTCATCGACACTGAACGCCAGGGCGGGCTACAAGATCACGCCGAGGGTGAAGGTCGAGTTGGAGGTGTTCAACCTGGCCAACCGCAAGGTGTCGGCGATCGACTACTACTACACCTCGCGACTGCAAGGTGAACCCGCGGCCGGGTTTGACGACTTCCACTTCCACCCGATCGAATCGCGCACCGTGAGGCTGTCGCTGAACGCCAGTTTCTGAGTGGCGTGCCCGCATCCCTGGTGCCTCGAAGGCCAGGCCTCGGTTGCACCCCGGGGCTAAGTTTGCGCGCCGCTTCGGCTTGGATCGGCGGGTTTCCGAACTGGCAACTTCCATCCCGGCCGCACGAAGTGGCAGGTGTAGCCGTGCGGAATGCGTTCCAGGTAGTCCTGGTGTTCCGGCTCGGCTTCCCAGAACGGGCCCACAGCTGCCAACTCGGTGACGACACGCCCCGGCCACAGGCCCGACGCGTCCACATCGGCGATCGTGTCGGCGGCGACACGATTCTGTTCTTCGCTGGTGAAGTAGATGGCCGACCGGTAGCTCAGGCCCGTGTCGTTGCCCTGGCGATTGCGTGTCGTCGGGTCATGCACCTGAAAGAAAAATTCGAGCAACTTGCGAAAGCTGATGCGGGACGGGTCGAAGACGATCTCGATCGCTTCAGCGTGGCTGCCGTGGTGGCGGTAGGTCGCGTTCGGCACGTCGCCGCCCGAATAGCCGACCCGTGTGGACAGCACGCCGTCCAGCTTGCGGATGAGGTCTTGCATGCCCCAGAAGCAGCCACCGGCGAGCACAGCACGTTCTTCGGTCATGGGATGTCTTCCATCGGGTTGAGTGTGATCGGCAGCTTAGCGAAAGTTGGCCGTGACGGTGCGCGAGGGCCTTTCGATGAGCCCTTGATGAAAGCCCGCTACTGCGCCGTCCAGCCCCCATCCACGGCCCAAGCCACGCCGCGCACGTTGTCGCCCGCCTTCGAACAGAGAAACACCGCCAGCTCCCCCAGCTGTTCGGGCGTGGTGAACTGCAGTGAAGGCTGCTTCTCACCCAGCAGGTCGGTCTTGGCCTTGTCGACCGTGATGCCGTCTTTCTGCGCCCGCTCGTCGATCTGCTTCTGCACCAGCGGCGTCAGCACCCAGCCGGGGCAGATGGCATTGACGGTGACGCCCGTGGTGGCCAGTTCCAGCGCTGCGGCCTTGGTGAAACCCACCAGGCCGTGTTTGGCCGCCACATAGGCGCTCTTGGCCGCGCTGGCCACCAGGCCGTGGGCGCTGGCGATGTTCAGGATGCGGCCCCAGTTGCGCGCGCGCATGGCGGGGATGGCCAGCCGGCTGGTGTGGAAGGCGCTGCTCAGGTTGATGGCGAGGATGGCGTCCCACTTCGCCACCGGAAAGTCTTCGACCTTGGCCACGTGCTGGATGCCGGCGTTGTTGACCAGGATGTCAACAGCGCCGAATTTCTCGGCCGCAAAGGCCATCATGGCCTCGATCTCGGCCGGCTTGCTCATGTCGGCGCCGTGGTATTGCACCTTCACACCCAGTGCGGTGATGGCGGCCAGAGCGGGCGCGTGGTCGCCAAAACCGTTGAGCACGATGTTGGCGCCCTGCGCGGCCAGCACCTGGGCCACGCCGAGGCCGATGCCGCTGGTGGAACCGGTGACGAGTGCAGTCTTGCCTTTGAGGGTCATGGGGTGTGGGCTCCGGGTTGCAGTGGATGAGGTCAGTGCGTGAGTGGGGATTGTTCCACTGCGAAGCCGACAAAAAACGTTACGCAGCGATACCGCGCTGAAAGGACAGCGGCGGTGCCCGGCGAGACGATGGCGACGTCATCAACCCCCGGCCTGGACAACAGGCTACCGCCTCAAGGACACCCTCATGAAGACCTGGATCAAACGCACCCTCATCGGCCTGGCTGCTGCCGGCACGCTATTTGGTGGCCTCGCCGCCTGGGCCCACAACCACCACGGCCACGGCTGGCGCGCCATGAGCGAAGAAGACTCGGTGCAGATGAAGACGCGCATGGTGGAACGCATCGGCGGCAAGCTGGACCTGGACGCCGCACAGAAAGCCAAGCTCGGTGTGCTGGCCGACACGTTGCGGACGCAGCGCAATGCGCTCGTCGGCACGACGAGCAACCCGCGCGCTGAAATGCAAGGCCTGATCGCTGGCCCCACCTTCGACCGTGCCAAGGCCAAGGCGCTGATCGACGCGAAGGTCGGCGCCGTCACCACGCAGTCGCCCGCCGTCGTGGCCGCGATGGCCGACTTCTACGACAGCCTGAAGCCCGAACAGCAGGCCAAGGTGCGCGACTTCATGGCCTCCCGCGGGCGCGGCGGCCATCGCGGCTGATGTGGCTGAGAGGCTTGAAGAGGCGCTCTCCCGCGACATGACAATGCTGCCATGCGCCGCCTGCTATTGATCGACGACGACGAGCACCTCGGGCCGCCCCTGGCGGCCTTCTTCCGCCGCTTCGACTTTGAACTGCAGCACGCCACCCGGCCCAGCGCCGGGCTGGCGTTGCTGCAGGCGCCTGGAGCGGCTTTCGATGCCGCCATCCTCGACATCATGCTGCCCGAGATGGACGGCTTCGAACTCTGCCGCACCATCAGGAAGACCAGCACCCTGCCAATCATCATGCTCACCGCCCGCGGCGACGTGATGGACCGCGTGGTGGGGCTGGAACTGGGCGCCGATGACTACCTGCCCAAACCCTTCGAGCCGCGTGAACTGCTGGCGCGCATCCAGACCGTGTTGCGGCGAACCAGCGTGGCCGCTGCCCCGGCGCCGTCCGGCAGCTTGCGCTTCGAAGGCATCGAGATCGACTTGAACCGCCGCAGCGTGATGCGCCAAGGTGCACCGGTTGAACTCACCAGCACCGAATTCGAGTTGCTGACGCTGCTGGCCGCCACACCCGGCAAGGTCTTCAGCCGCGACGACATCCTGGCGCGGCTGCGCGGCCATGCTGCCGAAGACATCCACAGCCGCGCGGTGGACATCCTCGTCAGCCGCTTGCGCAAGAAGCTCGAGCCGCTGGACGCCATCCACACGCTGCGCAACGCGGGCTACCTTTTTGCCGGCGTGCGGTTGCAGGAAGGCGTGTGAAACGTAAACAACGCAAACGCTGGCACCACAGCATCAAGGGCCGCTTGCTGGGACTCTTTCTGGTGCTGGCGCTGGGCATTGCAGCCGTCTTCCTGCTGGGCATGCAGCGCCTGCTTCAAGGCGGCTGGCAGGCTTATGCCAAGCCCCTGGTGGCCGACTACGTGGACCGGCTGGCGCTGGAGATCGGCACGCCGCCCGACGCCGACAAGGCCGGCGCGCTGGCACAAAGACTGCCCATCAGCGTGCGCATCGAAGGGCCGGCCGTGCAACTGGACACCACCAGTGCCGCGGCGCGCGAATGGCGTGAAAACCGGACTCGTCATCGCGACGACGACGAGCCGTACACCCAAGGCTTCGGCCTGTCGCGCAGCACCGCCGACGGCCATCAGATCCACTTCGCGCTGGCCGCCCCACCCGACGCGCTGCGCTCGCGCCTCTTCGGTTGGGCCACGCTTGCCGGGCTGCTGCTGCTGACGGCGCTGGCCTACGCCACCGTGTGGCGCCTGCTGCGCCCGCTGCAGGACATCACGGCCGGTGTCGAAGCCTTCGGCCGCGGCCAGTTCGACACGCCGATCCCGCTGCACCGGCGCGATGAACTGGGCGACTTGAGCGAACGCATCAACACCATGGCCGCCAGCCTGCACGGCATGCTCGACGCCAAGCGGGCACTGCTGCTGGCGATGAGCCACGAACTGCGCAGCCCGCTGACACGCGCCCGCGTCAACGCCGAACTGCTGGAGGACACGCCCGAGCGCAGCGCACTGCTGCGCGACCTTGGTGAGATGCGCGACCTGATCACGAGCCTGCTGGAAAGTGAACGCCTGGCCGGCATGGCCGAAGGCCACGGCGCGCTGCAGACGGGCAGCGTGGACCTGGCCGCCCTGGCCCATGAAGTGGCCGCCAGTCAAGATCAAGGCCAAAGCCCACCGCTAACCTTCGACTTGGACGGCTCCATCGGCCCGGTGCAAGCCGACGCCACCCGCCTGCGCCTGCTGCTGCGCAACCTGATCCAGAACACCCGCCGCCACGCTGCCGACGCGCCGCAGCCGCCCCAACTCTTCCTGCGCCGCGAAGCCGATGGACTGCTTGCCTTCGGCCTGCGCGACCACGGCCCTGGCGTTGCGCCCGACCAGCTGTCGCGCCTGGCCGAAGCCTTCTACCGCCCGGACAGCGCCCGTACCCGCAGCAGCGGCGGCGTTGGCCTGGGCCTGCACCTGTGCCGGCTGGTGGCGCAGGCGCATGGCGGTGCACTGCGCATCCGGCTGGCCCATCCGGGGCTGGAAGCGGCGATGGTGTGGCGGCCCAAGCAATGACGACAACTGATGCGGTAGCTCCACACATGGGTTGATGCGGCGCTTCCCCGGGCCTAGGATGCGCCAGCAGAATGCCCAACCAACCGGGGGGCAGAGGAGCACTCCATGAAGATCAAGTCCGCCCTGCTCGACGCCGTGCGCAACGATCAGGCCGTGCTCTTTGCCGGCGCCGGCGTTTCCTTCAAGGCGATCGGCTTTGGCGGCCTGCACATCCGTGACCAGCTTGGCGCGCAGATCCAGCGTGACTATCCGGACTACGACCCCAGCAGCCGCAGCGTGGAGGACGTGTGCGACGAATACGCCATGCTCAACACCCACATCGCACTGGTGGACCGGCTGTCGCAGCTGATCCCGCAGAACTGCCAGCCGCAGGCGAGTCACATCGCAGCCGTGAAAAGCTTCCGCTTCATCGTCACCACCAACTGGGACCTGCTGTTTGAAGCCGCCTACCGCAGCATCAACCAGCACTACCAGGTGCTGATGCAGGACAGCGACGCGCCGATGTACCACATGGACCAGCACAACCTGCTGAAGATCCATGGGTCGGTCGACCGCCCGACCACGCTGGTGGCCAGCACCGAAGACTACGAAAACTACACCCACACCCATGCCCGGTTGCTGGCCAAGGCGGCCGAAAGCATGCAGCACAACACCGTGCTCTTTGTAGGTTATGGGCTGCGCGACGAACACCTGCGCCACCTGCTGTCCAGCATCCGCCGCAACAACGCGCAGTGGGCGCGCAAGGCCTATGCCGTGGGCTTTTACGACGAGGTGCGCACCCAGCTGCTGGCCAGCCGCGGCATCGAGGTCATCCCTGAAGATGCCGATGACTTCCTGACCGAATTGGCGAAGCAGGCCGGCAAGGCCTGAGCGCGGATTCGGCCCCCTTCACCCCACATCACACCGCATCAGCCGTCGTCTGGCAACCTCGGGCGGCCACACGATGCGGTCAAGAAGCCGCCGCAGCCGCTGCGCCTTGGCGGCATGGAGCTGCGCCGCCCGGGGATGATACGGTTGGGCTCTGCAGCAACCGAAGAGCCCCATGCCCGAAGCCCGACTGCGACGCTGGATTGCCGACGTGCACGCCGGCCGCCTGCCCCGCCGCCAGTTCCTGCAGCGCCTGGCCGCGCTGGGCCTGGCGCCACCCGCGGCGGCCGCGCTGCTGGCAGCGGCCGCCCACAGACCCGCACGAGCCATCGCCCCCGCGCCGTTCCACTACCGCCCCACCCAACGCGGCGGCGGCGGCCTCTTGCGGGTGCTGCTATGGCAGGGCCCGACGCTGCTGAACCCGCACTTCGCTACCGGCACCAAGGACGCCGACGGCGCGCGGGTGTTCTACGAATCGCTGGCGCGCTGGGATGTGGACGGTGAACTGCAGCCCGTGCTGGCGGCGCAGATTCCCAGCCGTGCCAACGGCGGCGTCGCCGCCGATGGCCGCAGCGTGACCTGGCAGCTCAAGACCGGCGTCACCTGGCACGACGGCCAGCCCTTCACCGCCGACGACGTGCTCTTCAACGCCGCCTACGCCAGCGACCCGGCCACCGCCGCCACGACGGGTGGCAACTTTCGCGATATCCAGTTCATCAAGGAAGGCAGCCACACGGTGCGCGTGGTGTTCGACAAGCCCACTCCCTTCTGGGCCAGCCCGTACGCCGTCACCTCACTGATCCCGCGTCATCTGTTTGCAGCCTACAGCGGCGCCAAGTCACGCGACGCACCGGCCAACCTCAAACCGGTGGGCACCGGCCCCTACCGCTTTGCGGAATTCAAGCCCGGCGACATGCTGCGCGGCACGCTCAACCCGACGTACCACACCGCCAACCAGCCGCACTTCGACGCCCTTGAGATCAAGGGCGGCGGCGACGCCACGTCGGCCGCGCGCGCAGTGCTGCAGGCCGGCGAATTCGACTTCGGCTGGAACCTGCAGGTGGAAGACGAAGTGCTGCGACGCATGGAAGCCGGCAGCAAGGGCAGGGTCGCGTTGTCACCCGGCGGCACGATGGAATTCATCATGCTCAACTTTGCCGACCCCGGCACGGAAGTGGACGGTGAACGGTCGCACGCCAGCACGCGCCACCCGCTTTTCAAGGACGCAGCCGTGCGCCAGGCGGTCAACCTGTGCATCGACCGCAAGAGCATCCAGGAATTCATCTACGGCCGCGCGGGCGTGGCCACGCCCAACATCGTGCACAACCCGGCGCGGTTTCGCAGCGCCAACCTGCGGCCCGAGTTCAACCCCGACAAGGCCGCTGCGCTGCTGCAGGCCGCAGGCTGGAAGGCCGGGACCGGGGGTGTTCGCGAGAAAGACGGCCGCAAGCTCAAGCTGCTGTTCCAGTCGTCGGTGAATGCCGCGCGGCAGAAGACGCAGACCGTCATCAAGAGTGCGCTGCAGCGCGCCGGCTTTGATGTCGAACTGCGCGCCATCACGTCGTCAGTGTTCTTCTCGGCCGACATCGCCAACCCCGACACCACCGGCCGCTTCCAGGCCGACATTCAGATGTACGCGTCCGGCATGGGCCAGCCCGACCCCGAGCGAGCGATGGACCGCTACGTGTCCTGGGAAATTGCGCAGAAGGCCAACAAGTGGCAGGGCCGCAATGCGCTGCGCTGGCGCAATGACGAGTACGACGCGCTGTACCGCAAGGCCGAAGGCGAGCTCGACCCCGTCAAGCGCGCGGCAATGTACATCCGCTTGAACGACCTGGTGTGCGGCGACGGTTATCTGGTGCCGCTGATGTTCCGCTTGAACGTCAGTGCGCTGGGTGCGCGGCTGCAGGCGCCGCTGACCGGCTGGGACCTGGACATGAGCACGCTGGCGGAGTGGTACCGGCAGTCTTAGAACTTGTCCGCTGATCGGGCCTGGTGACCAGCTTCGACGCGCGCCAGCAACTCTGTCAGCGTCAGCCGGTGCGACGGGCTGGCGCTGGCGTCCAGCAGGCGGTCGATCAGCGCCGTGATCACACGGTCGCCTTCCCAACGCGTGCCCATCAGATAACGGGCTTGTGGTGTGGCATCGAAGAGCGCCTGCAGCACAACCTCAGCCACTTTCCCGGGCGCCGCGTGGCGGCGGTTGCTGGCGGATTCGGGTGCTTCAGGGCGCGGTGCGGCAGGCGCGTTCATCGCCGCCAGCACGCCAGCCGCGGCCTCGGCAAAGGGCGCCTCGGTCGCCAGCAGGCGGCGCACGGTGCCGGCCTGGCCGTTGTCGCCGATGTCGGTGGCCACCGCTCCCGGCTGCACGATGCTGACCTGGCCAGCTCTGCAGGACACCCAGGCTGCCGACGCCGGCGTTGTGCCCCAGGCCGTGCAGGCCTTGGCCGGTGGCAGCGGTGGTCGCAGAGGTCGTCGCAGCGGTGGTGGCAGCGATCGTGGCGGCCGCCTGCTGCACCTGGCCGCATCGCGCACGTCCAGCGGCAGCGCGGTGGCGCCGATCGATTGCAGCATCTGCAGGTGCGCGGGCCGGCGCGCGCCTGCGAACACGGTGTGGCCGGCTTGCAGCAGCGCGTGTGCCGTGGCCAGCCCGATGCCGCTGCCGGCACCGGTCACCAGGACCGCTAGGCGCTTCACGGGCGCTGCCTGGGCGTGACCCGCCTGTCCAGTGGCAAGGGCTCGAAGCCCACCACCATCCTGCAGCCAGGGCCGAAGCGCGGCTGGGCCGCCGCGCAGGCTTCAGCCACGCTTTGCTGCGTCGGCTTTAGGCCTTGTTCCTTCCAGGCCAGCAAAGCCTGCAATGCGGCCGGATAGACCGGGTCACTCAGGTAGCTGTGTTCGCTGTCTTCAGTGAAGACCTGCACCAGACGGTCGGCGGTGCCGGCGGCGCGCATCGTCTGGCGGAACTGGTGTTCAAGCTCCACAAAGGCGACCGGGTCGTGCAGGGCATGCAGCGTCAGCACCGGCACGGGGATGTGGCCCGTGGGGTCGGTGTCGGCGCCAAAGTCGCGCACCGCCTGGGGGTCTGCGGCGTAGCGCGCCACGGCGGCGTTCAGCGCCTTGTCAGCGTCCGACCCGGCGTCGGACCCGCTGTACACGGCGCCGATGTTGCCGAAGACGCTGCGTCCGCCGCTGCGGTTTTGTGCAATGTCGCGGAAGTGGAAAGTGGCCCAGTTGAGGTGGCCCTGCACGCTGCGCTCCGGGATGCGGATGACGTCAACGATGGTCTTCAGCTTGCGCACCTGCTCGGGCGTGCGTTGTGCAGCGGGCAGGCCCAGGCCCAGGCATTCGCGCGTGCGTGCGGCCAGTTGCACCGGCGTCATCGATGAAGCCGTCGGCAGGCCCATCCACAGCGGGTAGGCCGGTTCATCGGGCCGCGGGTGGTTGCCGCACAGCTGCTGGTACACCACGCGCAGGTCCAGCCGGAAGTCATAGGACCGCGTGCCGCCGCCCAGCACGCCGCTGGTCAGCAGCACCACGTCATAGGGCCTGCGTTCTGGCGTGCCGGTGAACATCTCCGCCGCCTTGGCCGCCACGCTGGCACCCCAGCTCTGACCATGCAGCACGGTGCGTTCTGGCACCGCCACATGCTGCAGGAAGATGCCGCGCAGCCGCTCGGTGTCTTCAGCCGCAGCCCGCACCGCGACACCGCCCTGGCGGAACGTGGAGCCGGCCCAGGCGTAACCGGCCTTGACCATGATGGACCAGCGCTCCAGGTCTTCGGCAGCGCGCTCGGGCCGCGGTTCACCCAGCAATGGGCCGCCGTGCGCGTGCAGCACGAGTCGCTTGTTCCAGTCGGCGGGCATCGCGATCAGGTAGTGCGCACCCGCGCTGTCGCGCCCGCCCAGGCAGCGGGTGCCGGCGGGCACAGCCACCGGGCAGGCCACTGAAACGGGGGCACTTTCGACCGGCGCGGGTGGTGGTGCTGCGGGTGGCGCGGGGTTTGATGGCGGCAGTGGGCTGGCGCATCCCGCCAGGGTGGCTGCGAGCGCAACGCCCAGGACGGATGCGAAGGCGCGGTGCCAACAAGGTTGCAAAGGCGGGGTCAGGTGTGAAGGCATCATGCGCAAGTTTGTACCTGCCGCCGCGCCCGACGCAAGGTCCACCCTGCCAGCAGCGCCAGCGCGGCCAGGGACAGCGAGCCCAGCTCCGGCACCGCAAAGCCCGACTGCAATGCCGCGATGCGCTGCAGCGCCACGGCATCGCGTGCGCTGATGCCCAGGTCTCGGGCGGCAACTTTGTTAGCCCCCAGGCTGAAGGGGTTGGCGCCCGTGGTGCGGCCACATCACCGTGGCCCACCACGCAGGCGTCCAGCGAACCGGTGGCCGACCGCTTCCTGGCGCTGGTGCGGCGCATCGCCGGGCAGCTGAGGCCGCCGGCAAGGGCAAGCGCTAGGTCTTCGGGACTAAGCCTTTGGAAGTGGCGAGACCGGGGCTGTGGCTACACTCCACGCCCCCATGGCCAGCATCCACCCCGGCATCCACCCCGGCATCCACATCACCGACATCGAATCGGCCATTAACTGGTGGCGCGAGCGGTCGCCCTCGGCCGACGGCATCACCGCCTGCGCCGAGGTGCGCGCACTGGCCGAGGTCTATGCGCTGATGGTCTATTACCGCGAGCCGCTGTGCGACGAGACCACCATGCCGCGCAAGGCCCATGCGGCCTGGATGGCCTGGTACGACAGCACGCCCGACGCGCCCTGCATCGCCATCTGCTCCACCAGCCAGGGCGACGAACTTTGCAAGGGCTGCGGCCGCACCTTTGACGAGGTGCAGCACTGGCCTTCCTACACGCCGACCGAGAAACGCAGCGTCTGGCGCCGCATCACGCTGGAAGCCACCGCCTGGCGCTTCAACCGCTATGCCGAGCGGGCCCGCGAAGCCACTGGCACTGACCACCCGCCGCCCGAGACCTTTGCCGCCGCAACCGGTCCTTCGGCCTGAGCCACGTGGCCATGGACGACACCGCGGTGCAACCCACCCGGCCCGGCCGCGCTGCCGCGCTGGCCGAAAGCGCACGGCGCATCGCGCCGCTGGCCTGGCCAGTATTCATCGGCCAGGTGTCGATGCTGGTCTTCAGCACCATCGACACGCTGCTGGTGGCACGTGCCAGCGCCACCGACCTGGCGGCGCTGGCGGTGGGTTCGGCCGCCTACATCACCGTCTTCATCGGCTTCATGGGCGTGCTGCTGGCGCTGTCGCCCATCGTCGGCCAGCTCTACGGTGCACAGCGCGCGGAAGACGCCGGCCGGCAGCTTCACCAGGCGCTGTGGATTGCCATCGTGCTGGCCGTGGTGGGCTGCACGCTGCTGGCCTTTCCGGCCCCCTTCCTGGCGCTGTCGCGCGCCGGGCCCGAAGTGGCCGAGAAGGTGCGCGGCTACCTGCTGGCGTTGGCTTTTTCGCTGCCGGCGGCGCTGCTGTTCACGCTGTACCGCGGCTTCAACACCGCGCTGTCCAGGCCGAAGACAGTGATGCTGATCCAGGTGGCTGCGCTGCTCATCAAGGTGCCGCTGTCGGCGGCGCTGGTCTTCGGCGTGCCAGCTCTGGCCCTGCCTGCGCTGGGCGTCACCGGCTGCGGCGTGGCCACGGCCATCGCGATGTGGGCGCAGGTGGTGGTGGCCTGGGTGGTGATGCGGCGTGACCCGTTCTACCTGCCCTTCAAGTTGTGGGGCCGCGGCCTGGACCGGCCCGACCGCACGGCCCTGCGCCAGCACCTGAAGCTGGGCGTGCCCCTGGGCGCGTCGATCCTCGTCGAGGTGACGGGCTTCGCCTTCATGGCCATCTTCATCGCCCGTCTGGGCACGACGCCGGTGGCCGGGCACCAGATTGCGGTCAACCTGGTGTCGCTGATCTTCATGCTGCCGCTGGCGCTGGGCAATGCCACCAGCACGCTGGTGGCGCAGCGCATCGGCGCCGGTGACGAAGCGGGCGCCGGCCGCTTGAGTGCACACGGCCTCTTCATCGGCTGCGCGGTGGCGGTGTTGATGGGGAGCGCGATGTTTGTGCTGCGCGAACCGCTGCTGGGCTTGTACACCGGCAACCCGGTGGTGATGGCCGCCGCCCTGCCGTTGCTGGCCTGGGTGGCGGTGTTTCACGTCGGCGACGCGGCACAGACCATCGCGGCCTTTGTGCTGCGCGCCTACAAGATCACCACCGTGTCGATGCTGATCTACGTTGGCGCAATGTGGGGCGTGGGCCTGGGCGGCGGCTACATGCTGGCCTTCAACCTGAGTGGCAACGTGCCGCTGGCGCTGCAGGGCGCGCGCGGCTTCTGGGTGGCGTCGACGACGGGTCTGGTGCTGTCCGGCGTGGCGCTCAGCGCAGTGCTGCTGTGGGTGGTGCGGGAGCGTCAACCCCAAGGTCAACCCCAAGGTCAGCCCCAAGGTCAGCCCCAAGGTCAGCCCCACCATCAGCCACATTGAGGACCCACCGACGCAGCGCCTGAAACCGCGGCTCGGTGTGCAGGTTGTCGAAGCCTGGGTCCACCGGCATGCACAGCGCGTTGGGGTCGCGTTCGTGCACCGCGCGTTCCAGCAGCGTGAGTGCAGCGGGCCGGTCGCCCAGGCGCAGTTCGGTCATCGCCAGTTGATAGGGGCTGAGGTAGCGGCCGGGCCAGGCCTGCACCAGCTTTGCAAAGTCCTGGCGGACATGCAGCCGGACATGGGCCTGCTGGCCCAGCGCGGCCCGGGCCCAGATCACACCCAGCGGGCCGATGCTGAGTTGCGGGTGGCGCTGCGCCACGGCAGCGTACTGCTGCTGTGCAGACTCGGCGTCGCCCTGGCACAGCATCACGTAGGCCAAGAGGCTCATGCCCAGCACGTTGTCGGCGCTCATGTCCAAGAGGCCGTGCAGGCCGGCAGCGGCGGCCGCCCAGTCGCGGCGGTACAGGTCCAGCAGCGCCAGGTGGGCGCGCAGGCTCAGGTGCAGCGGGTCCAGTTCGCGCGCCACCGCCAGGTCGGCAGCGGCGCCATCAAAGTCGGCGCGCATCATCAGCGACAGCGCGCGCGAATGGCGCACGTAGGCCGAGCGCGGCGCCGCCTGCAGCGCACGCGAAAAGAGCGACTGCGCCGCCGGCCAGTCGAAGGCATAGCGGTGTGTGAGCGCAGCAGCCAGCACCAGCGATTCGGCATGCTGCGGCTCCAGGTTCAGCGCGCGCTGGACGGCGGCCATTGCCACGTCCACACCCGGTCGCGGCGGCTCCAGATTGGTGGCCACCAGCTGTGTCCAGGCGCGCGCGATGCCGGCGTGCGCGGCGGCGCGTCCGGGTGCCGCCGCCGCGGCGGCTTCAAAGCGCTGCAGCGCCTTGCGGTGCCCTTCTTCGTGGCCCAGGCGCAGGAAGTAGTGGCCACGTTCGATGAGCTCGCTGGCCGCGTCAGTGGCCACATCACTGGCCACATCACTGGCCACATCACTGGCCACACTTTCGGGCACCTGGCGGCGCACCAGCTGCGGGCGGTAGCTGCCTTTGGGCAACTCGATCATCCAGCTGTCCAGTGGCTGCGTGGCGTAGTGCTGGCGCAGGCGTTCGCGCAGGCGCCGCGCTTCCACGCGCACGATGCTGTCGCGGCGGGGGTCGAAGCTGTGCGCGGGGCGCTGGAAGACTTCGATGCCCACCACGGTTTCTTTCAGCATCGTGGCGCGGCCGGCCTGGGCGTGTTCCACCAGGTAGCGCAGCAGGCGCTGGTGCGCTTGCGCGCCGGCAAACAGCGGCGACGCCACGACGCGGGCGAGTTCACGCGCCAGGGCGTGGCGCTCTGCCGACGCAAGGTCGTCGCGAGGATCGCGGGTGTTGGCGGGTGTCTCCATGGCGGCAACCCGCAAGATACTGCGGATGCCGCCCGCGGGTCACCCCGCAGGCCGATGGTCTGGCGCAAAACCTCGGTTGTTCAGCCGTTCTGTGCGGTGGTCCGCCGCCGCGCGTACAGCCCCAGCACACCCAGCCCGGCGCCCCACAGCGCCCAGACATGAGGCTCGGGCACCGGCGCCGCACCGTAGAGAAACTGGATGCCGGCCACGTCGTCCAGCTTGGGCAAGCGGGTGATGGGCGCCATGCCGTCGCCGTCAGGGTCGGCAAATGCGCAGGTGCTGCCATCAAAGCCGGCATTGACATAGCCGCACATCAGGCCGCTGGGCACGTCGCTGTGCGCCATGCCCAGTGCATGGCCGAGTTCATGCGCAAAGAGCCCGCCAAAGTCGTTGAGGTAGAAGAAGTTGTTCGACGCTGGAAAGAGCTCGTACAGGTCACCTTCGTTACCCGCCGGGATGCCAAAGCGGTTGTCGCGGTTGAAGATGATGTCGCCTTCCAGCGTGGTGCCGCCATTGGGCGGCGGCGCATAGCCGACCGCGCCGGTGAAGCCGCTGATGGCAAAAGCGCCGATGCGGATGTTGCCCACCACGGGCGCGCCGCCGTAGGCCGCGCCGAAAGGCAACGCGCCACTCTCTGCGACCTGCACAAACTGCACGTTGGCCACCGCCGACCAGGCCGCAAAGGCTTGTGAGATTGCAGCCATCGCTGGCGCCGTGCCGCCCACCTGCGCAAAGACGCTGCTCAAGTCCGAGGTGCCAGACATGCCCAGCCCCGCGGTCGTCGGGTCGAGCGTGGTGCCGTCAGTCATCAGGCTCCAGGTGACCACGCCACCGGGCGTGCCGATGGTGTTGTCACCCCACTTCAGCGCCTGGTTGTTGCCGTAGGTGAAGACGTTGTACGCGGTGGCTGGCGCGGCCAGGCACAACGTGCAGGCGAGCGCGGCAAGCTGGCGACGCCAGCAGGGCTCTTGTGTCATGCGCTGTCTCATCTGATCTCCCACCAGCCCTGTCCGAACAGGGCCACGCGGCCACTCTAGCCCGCGCGGGACGTGAAGTGCGCAACGGCTGGGTGACGTGCAGGTGACACGGGTGGCATCAGGCAGACCGGGTCACACCGTCGGCAGCGTCAACACGAAGCAGCTGCCGCCGCCTTCGCGCGCCTCACACCGCACCTGGCCGCCGTGGCGCAGCGCAATCTGTCGCACCAGGGCCAGGCCCAGGCCCACGCCGCCTTCGCGCTCGGCGTGGCCGGGCAGGCGGAAGAAAGGTTCGAAGATGCGTTCGCGGTAGGTCTCGGGCACGCCAGGGCCGCGGTCGCAAACCGTGACGACGGTGGCGGGTGCGGCGCCCGGCGAAGCCGGTTCGACACTGACGCTGACCTCATTGCCGCCATAACGTTGCGCGTTTTCCAGCAGATTGCGCAGGGCGCGGCGCAGCAGTCGTTCATCGCCCTTGACCTGCAGGTCCTGCCCGCTGACGGCTGCACCCAGGCGCGACGCTTCTTCGGCGGCCACCGCCAGCAGTGCCACCGACTGCGTCAGGTCAACGGTGGCGCTGCCGTCCAGGCGGCTGGCCAGCAGCACCTCTTCCACCAGCGCGTCGAGCTCGCCGATGTTGGTGTTGATTTCGGTGCGCAGCGCCGTGCGCTGCGCCGGTGGCGCGTCTTCCAGCATCGCCACGGCCATCTTCAGCCGCGCCAGGGGTGAGCGCAGTTCGTGGCTGGCATTGGCCAGCAGGCTCTGGTGCGACCGCAGCAGCGCTTCAATGCGCCCGGCGGCCTGGTTGAAGCTGGCACCGAGTGCGGCCACTTCGTCGCGGCCGTCTTCGGCCACGCGCTGGTGCAGCGCGCCGCTGCCGAAGGCATCCACCCCTTGCTTGAGCAGTTCCAGCCGCCGCGTCAGGCCGCGCACAACCGGGTACGCGCCAGCGGCGACAGCCAGAAACAGCACCACCAGCAGCGCCACAAAACCCAAACCCTCTGGCCAGGCGCGGCCGCCGCCGGGCCCGCCCGGCCCACCGGGTCCGCCAGGCCCACCCAGCCAACTCGGGTGCAGGTCTGCGACGCGGACACCCGCCTGCCCACGCGACCCGTTGGGGCGCAGCACCCAGAGCGTGCGGCCGTCGTCAAAGCGCACCGGGCGCAGGCGGGTGGCCCTCTCGGGCGCGTCCATCTCACGGCGGGCGAAGGAATCCGACGCGCCGATGCGCTTGCCCTGCGCGTCGTCCAGCGCCATCGGGATGCGCAGCCGCTGCGACCAGTCGCGCAGGCTCGCCAGTTGTTCAGCCGGCGCGGCGTCGGCGGCGGGCAGCGAACGCTGGATCAGGTCACCCCAGGCCTCGGCGCGGTCGCGCGCGGCGCCTTCCACGCGCACACGCTGCTCGTCCATGTGGCGCTGCACGATCCAGCCCGAGACCAGCGCAAAGAGGGCCAGCGACACCACCACCGTGAGGTAGATGCGCAGGTAAAGCGAACGCACCTACCCGCCGCCGTCCTGCTTGCGCGCAAACACATAGCCCGCGCCGCGCACCGTGAGCACGCGCGTGGGGTTCTTGGGGTCGTCTTCGATGACGGCGCGGATGCGCGAAATGTGGACGTCGATGCTGCGGTCAAAGGCCTCCAGCGGATGGCCTTTGAGCGTGTCCATGATCTGGTCGCGCGACAGCACCCGGCCGGGGCTGCGGGCCAGCACGGTGAGCAGATCGAACTGGTGGCTGGTCAGGTCACATTGCACACCGGCCAGCCGAGCCTGGCGCGCGCCCAGATCGACTTCCAGCCGGCCGAAGGCCAGCACTTCGTCGTCACCCGGCTCGGGCGCGGCGCGGCGCAAGAGCGCCTTCACGCGCGCCAGCAGTTCGCGCGGCTCGAAGGGTTTGGGCAGGTAGTCGTCGGCGCCGATCTCCAGGCCGACGATGCGGTCCATCGGCTCGCCGCGCGCCGTCAGCATCAAGAGCGGCAGCCGCCGTGTGCGCGGCTGGCTGCGCAGTTCGCGGGTGAATTCCAGGCCGTCGCCGTCGGGCAGCATCAGGTCCAGCAGCAGGGCGTCATAGTTGGCCTGCTTCAAGCGGTCGCGCCCGGCGGCCAGCGAGCCCGCCGTGTCAACCTCGAAGCCGTTGTGGCGCAGGTAGCCGCCCACCATGTCGGTCAGGCGCAGGTCATCGTCGATCAGCAGCAGTTGGCTCGTCAAGAAGCACCCCGTTCATGCCGTTCATGCCGTTCATGCAGTAGGCCGTGGCGCCGGCAGTCGGGCTGCCATGCACCACGGCCGATGCCGCCACAGCATAGCGGCGTTGCCATCAACGTGGGGCGCGCTCCATCGTCGAACGCTCGGACTGGTGGCGTTCCATCATCGTGCGGCGTTGCGCCATGCGGTCGGACAGGGTCTTGCGCTGCTCGGGCGTAAGCACGCGGCTCACGTCCAGCAGCACCTGCGTCATGCGCTTGCTGCTCAGGTCGTGCTGGGCCAGCATCTGCTGGCGCAGGGTTTCAACGGCGCGGGCATCGACGGTGGGCTGCGCAAAGAGCGCCCGGCTCTGTTCATGCAGCATGCGGCCGGCGTCGCGCTGCGCGGTCATGTCGGTCTTGGCGGCGGCCATGATCTGCTTGATCTGGGCGCGCTGGTCGGGCGTGGCGTTGACGCTGTCGAGCATGCGCTCGGCGTGGCGGCCCTCGAACATGCCCATGCCGTGACCACCATGGCCACCCCGGCCACCGGGGCCGTCGTGCGGCGCGGCCAGCACCGCCTGCGACAAGCCGCCGGCCAGCGCGATCACGGCCGTGGCGACCAGCAGGCGAAGGGCACGCGGGGTGCGAAGGGAGGTGTGGGTCGTGGTCATCAAGGTCTCCTGAATCGAGGGATTCGATGACCGTGATGGTGCCGACCGTGCGTATAGCCCCTGTGCGGGGTGCGTAAAGAACTGTGCCCCTTCACTGTGGCTCAAGGGCTTTCCACCGGGTCCACGCGCATCAAGCGGCGCTGCAATGAAAAGGCCGACGCGGCGCTGCGCAGGTCCAGCCGCAGCAGCACGCCACTGCTGCGGTCCACCACCAGGGAACCTTCCACACGGGTGTAGGAATCGCCCAGCTGCGAGTCGCCAAAGATGTCCAGTACAGCTGCGTCAAAACGGCGCCCGGCCACGGTCTGGGGGCCCACGGCCACCACCTGGCCCCGCAGCCGCGCGCGCGCCAGCGGGTCGCCCACCACCACCATGTCGCCACCCGTCACCTGCCCCAGCACCAGCTCACCGCGCAACAGGTGCGGCCACTGCAGCGCACCGGGCGGCGCGGCAATGACGTTGCCGGAACGGTCCTGGCGCCAGGTGCCGGACACGGCCGCCTTGCCACTTGGGCCGGGCTGGCCCACCTTGGCCGGCTCCGCGCGGAACTCAAATTCACCGCGGCGCAGGGCCACCACACGCAGCGTCCATTCAACCGCAGCGTGGCGGGGATCGACACGGTCCTCATACACCAGCCGCTCACCGGGCGCCACTGGCAGGTTGGCGGCGCGCACGGCCGGCAGGTCGGCACCCAGCAAAGGGCAGGACTTGTAGCGGCCAGCGGTTTGCAGCGCTTCGAAGCGGCCCTTGAGCCGCGCCAGTTCAGCAGCTTCAAACCCCGCCGGCCGCATCGCCAGGATCGCCGGCCAGAACACGGCGATGCCCACGCCCAACGCCAGGATGTTGTTGCCCGCCAATTCGTCCACGGCGTAAGCCACGTCGGCAGCGCGCTGCTGCACCCGGTCTTGTTCGTCGTCGATGCGGGTGCAGTCCCAGGCGATGAAGTCGGCCGGGTTGGCGGGCGCGGGCAACACGTCCACGGCACGCGTGGCACAACCACCCAAGGCCAGGGTCAGGGCCAGGGTGCAGTTGGAAGCGGTGAGGGCCAGCCGATTCATCAAGTTGCGGATTGTGCCGGCTTGTGGGTGGAGGAATGTGGTGCTGGCCAAGCAGGTGCAGCTTTGGCGCGATTGCCGTGCGCCAACCCTTCGAGTGGCACCACGGGCACCTGACCAGGGCATGAATGGGGCCAAGACAGGGGCCAAACGCCTTGGAAACCGTGCACGCATCTTGCACGGCCCTTTTCATTGCCCGTTGGCCTTGGAGGTCTCGATGAAAAAAGTTCTCGCCATCATGCTCGCATCGCCGGTGTTCTTTTGGGCCCAACCGAGTGCGGCGCTGGTCGTTGTCACCGCAGGCATCGGCAGCCTGGCGCTGCCGCTGGAAAAACACGCCAGCAACCCGGTGGTGGGCCGCATCACAAAGGCGAACGTGCCCCACCCGGAAGCCACCGAATGGGCTCACGGGCCTGCCACTTACGGCCTGCTGGCGGTGGGCCTGCTCGCGGTGGCGCTGCGACGCCATCAACTGATGCAGCGCTGGTCCGTCTGAGAGCAGCCGATCGGCTTGCTCGTGGGGACGCCGCGCCGCGGCGCCAGCCCCGGCTACAGTCGGCTTCAGCCGCCTGAAGCCAGACCCTCCGTCACGCTCCCGTCCAACCGCCGTGTGCACCCGCTACATCTCCCCCGAAACGGGCGACGTCGAACGCCACTGGCACGTCGGCGCCCGCAACCCCGTGCCCTGGGTGCGCGACATGTTTCCGCGCTATGCCGGACCCTTCATCCGCGCCGCGCGCCACAGCGCCAGCTACGAGCGAGAACTGGTGGTGGGCCAGTGGGCCCTGGTGCCCTGGTTTGCCAAGACCGCCAAGCTGCCCTACCCCACCTGCAACGCGCGCTCTGAAGAACTGGCCGCCAAGGCCAGCTACAAGCTGCCGTGGGCGCGCGGCCAGCGCTGCATCATTCCGGCCGCGGCCTTCTTTGAACCCAACTGGGAAAGTGGTCGCCACGTGCCCTGGCGCTTCACGCGCGCCGACGCCACGCCCTGGGGCCTGGCAGGTCTGTGGAACACCTGGGTGGACAAGTCCACGGGTGAAGTGGTGGAAAGCTACACCATGCTCACGATCAACGCCGACGCCCACCCGCTGATGAAGCGCATGCACAAGCCCGACCCCAAGCTAACGCCAGAACTTCAGGACAAGCGCAGCGTGGTGCCGATCGAGCCCGAAGACGTGGACACCTGGCTCACGGCGCCGCTGGCGCAGGCGGCGCAGCTGGTGCGGCTGGCGGATGCGCAGTTGTTTGTCGCCGAGCCGGTAGCGGCCTGATGAACACCGTTCCCGACCTCCCCGCCAGCGTCGAGACCTGCCACTGGGGCGCCTTCGACGCCACCCTGCCGCCCGTGATGTCGGTGCGCAGAGGCCAGCGCTTCACGGTGGCCAGAGAGGCTGAGAGTCTTTCGATCATGCCCGCACAACACGCCAAAAGACGCCCGCCCGTCGTTGCAAATGCTCGCCATAGTCCGAGCTATGGCTGTGCTTTGCGCCTAGATCGGACGTCCTTTGACGCGCTGCTCGGGCACGCTCGAAAAACTCTCAGCCTCTGAGCCACCGCATGCTGCACATCCCCTTCGACAACACCTTCGCGCGTGAACTGCCCGGCTTCTACGCAGCCTGGAAACCCGCCACCGTGCCTGCGCCGGCGCTGCTGTTCCTGAACCGCGAATTGGCCGCCGAACTGGGCCTGGACGCCGCCGCCTTGGCCAGCCCCGAAGGCGCTGCGTTCTTTGCAGGCAACGTGCTGCCCGAAGGCGCCGAGCCCGTCGCCCAGGCTTACGCCGGCCACCAGTTCGGCGGCTTTTCACCCCAGTTGGGCGACGGCCGCGCGCTGCTGGTGGGCGAGGTGATCGACCGCCACGGCCAGCGCCGCGACATCGCCTTCAAGGGCTCGGGCCGCACACCGTATTCGCGCGGCGGCGACGGCAAGGCCGCTGTCGGCCCGATGCTGCGCGAGGTGCTGATCGCCGAGGCCATGCACGCCCTGGGCATCCCCACCACACGCGCGTTGGCGGTGGCGGGCACGGGCGAGATGGTGCAACGCGAAGCGGCATTTCCCGGCGCGGTCCTGACGCGCGTGGCGGCCAGCCACCTGCGCGTCGGCACCTTCCAGTTCTTCAGCGCCCGCGGCGAGATCGACAAGCTGCGCCAGCTTGCCGACTACGCCATCGCCCGCCACGACCCCGCGCTGGCAGGCACGCCGGGCCGCCACCTGGCCCTGCTGCGCGCGGTGGCCGGGCGCCAGGCCCGTTTGATTGCGCAGTGGATGAACGTGGGCTTCATCCATGGCGTGATGAACACCGACAACATGACGATCTCGGGCGAGACCATCGACTACGGGCCCTGCGCTTTCATGGAAGCCTACGACCCGGCCACCGTCTTCAGCAGCATCGACCACGGCGGCCGTTACGCCTACGGCAACCAGTCGTCCATCGCGCGCTGGAACCTGGCCCGCCTGGCCGAAGCGCTGCTGCCGCTGATGGTCGATGCGGCCGACGTGGACGATGAAGCCACGGTGAAGCTGGCGGTGGCGCAGGTGACGGCCGTGATCGACGAATTTCCGGCGCTGCACGCCGCGGCGCTGATCCAGGGCCAGCGCGCCAAGCTCGGGTTGTTGCAGGCGGCGAATGACACCGCCGACACCGCAGACATCGCGCTGGCCGAAGACTGGCTGGCGCTGCTGCAACAGCATGGCGTGGACTTCACGCTGGCTTGGCGCCGCCTGGCCGACGCGGCGGCCGGGGACGCCAACCCGCTGCGCGCCTTGTTCGCCGAAGCGGCCGCGGTGAACCCCTGGCTGGAACGCTGGCGCATGCGGTGTGCGCAAGAAGACCGCGAAGGTGGCCATGGCAGCAACGACGGCCCGGCAAGCGCGGCCCGCGCAGGCCGAATGCGCCAGGTCAGTCCTTGGATCATCCCGCGCAACCACCGCGTTGAAGAGGCGCTTGCCGCCGCGTCGGAGCACGACGACCTTGTGCCCTTCGAAAATCTGTTGGCCGCGCTGCGGCAGCCCTATCACGAAGACGTCGCAGACACCGCACTTGCGCGTTATGCAGAACCTGCACCCGCGCAGGTCACGGCGCAATACCAGACCTTCTGCGGCACCTAATCCCGATGCTGGCGCCGCCGATGGACGCGGCGCATGGTTATCCTCGCGCCATGCCGTCGGAACGCGAACAGCTCGAAGCCGTCATCCAGGGTCTTGAATCGCAGCGGGGCCTGCTTGGCGATGCCTTTGTTGACGCCGGCCTTGCACCCCTGCGCGCCCGGCTGGCTGCCGTGGTGGCGGGGCAGACCGGACCCGGCGGCCAGACGCTCAAACAGGTCACCATCCTCTTCATGGATGTGGTGGGCTCGACCGCGCTGAGCCAGCAGCTGGACGCCGAGGACACCCACGCTGTCATGGACAACGCCCTGGTGCGCTGCACGGCCATCGTTCACGCGCATGGCGGCAAGGTCCTGCAATACGCGGGTGACAGCTTGCTGGCGGTCTTTGGTGCGGGCCTTGCCCGCGAAGACGACGCCGAACGCGCGGTGCGTGCCGGCCTGGCCTTGCTGGCCGAAGCCCAGGCGGTGGCGCAGGACGTGCTGCGCCTGCACGGCCGAGCCGGGTTCGAGGTCCGCGCCGGGGTGCACACCGGTGGTGTGCTGCTGGGCGGCGGGGTGGCCGCCGACGGCAGCATCAGCGGCCTGGCGGTCAACGTCGCGGCGCGCATGGAACAAAGTGCGCCGGCTGGCACGCTGCGCATCAGCCACGACACCTACCGCCACGTACGCGGCGTTTTTGACGTGCAGCCGCAGCCGCCGCTGGCCGTGAAGGGAGTGGACCCGCCCGTCGTCACGTACCTGGTGCAGCGCGCCAAGCCACGTGCCTTCCGCGTCGGCACACGCGGCATCGAAGGCGTGGAGACGCGGATGGTTGGGCGCGATGCCGAACTCGAGCAGCTGCAACAGCTGTTCAGTCGCCTGTTCATCGAACCTCGCACCGAACCTCGGACTGAACCACGGCTGGCGGCCGTCACCGTGGTGGCCGACGCGGGCCTGGGCAAGAGCCGCTTGCTCTACGAATTTCAGAACTGGGCCGAGGCCCGCCCCGAGTCCTTCTACATCTTCCAGGGCCGCGCCAACCCGCAGACGCGCAACCAGCCCTACGGCCTGCTGCGCGACATCCTGGCCTGGCGCCTGCAAGTGGCCGACGGCGACAGCATGGATGCGGCCAAGCAAAAAATCGTGCAGGGCATCGCACCCCTGTTCGTGGCCGACGATGGCCCGGAGATGGCCGAGGCGCATGCCCACCTGCTGGGCCACCTGATCGGCCTGGACTTCTCGGAAAGCCGGCACATCGCGGGCATCAAGGACGACCCGCGGCAGATCCGCAACCGCGGCTTCAACACCGCCGCACAGCTGTTGCGCCGCGTGTCTGCGCAAGGCGACTCACCCGTGGTGTTGCAGCTTGAAGACCTGCACTGGGCCGACGACGGTTCGCTCGACTTTCTGCAGTACCTGGCCGAAGTCAACCGCGACGTGCCGATGCTGATGCTGGGCCTGACGCGGCCGACGTTGTTTGAACGCCGGGCCGACTGGTGCAGTGGCACGCATGAACGCATCGAACTCACGGCCCTGGACAAAGGCGCAAGCCGCGTGCTGGTCAACGAACTGCTGAAGAAGCTGGTCAGTGTCCCGGACGCGTTGCGCGAGCTCGTCACGGGCAGCGCCGAAGGCAACCCCTTTTACATGGAAGAGCTCGTGAAGATGCTGGTGGACCAGGGCGCCCTGGAGACCCATGGCCCGGGCAGCGAACGCTGGACGCTGCATCCGCAAAAGCTGCTGGCCACCCAACTGCCGCCCACGCTCACTGGCGTGCTGCAGGCCCGTCTGGACGGCCTGCCCGCGGCCGAAAAATGGGCGCTGCAACAGGCCAGCGTCATCGGCAGTGTGTTCTGGGACGCGGCGCTGGCCGCGTTGGACCCGGCCAGCGCGTCGGCCCTGCCCGCCCTGGTGCAGCGCGACCTGGTGGTGCCGCGCCGCGACGCCAGCCTGGACGGCGTGCGCGAGTATGTTTTTCAGCACCAGATCCTGCACCAGGTCACCTACGAAGGGCTGCTCAAGCGCGACCGCCGCGTGCTGCATGCCAAGGCCGCGGCCTGGCTCGCCGGCTTGACAGGCGCGCGTGCGAGCGACTTCCTGGGCGCCGCCGCAGAACACTACGACAAGGCCGGCGACCCTGCGAACGCCAGCGAGTTCTTCACCCGCGCGGCCGAACACGCCCAGGCGCGCTACGCCCATGAAAGCGCGCTGGGCCATGCCGCGCAGGCCCTGGCGCTCATCGGCCGCGCCGCGCTGGCGGAGTCCGTCATGCGGTGGCGCCTGCTCGACGTGCGCGAACGCACGCTCGACCTGCTGGGGGACCGTGCCGGGCAGCGCGCCGACCTCGACGCCCTGCAAGAGATCGCCGAGGCCTTGAATGACGACCGCCGACGCGGCGAACTGGCGCGGCGGCGCGCGCATCTCGCCATGCGCACATTCGATCTTCACGCCCAGCAGGCTGCAGCCCGGGAAGCGATTGAATGGGCCCTGCGTGTGGGCGACGACGAGCTCCGGCTCGACGCGCAGCGCCTGCTCGCGATTGCGCTGGCTTACCTGGGCGAAGACGAGGCGGCCAAAGCGCTGGCGCAGAGCGGCCTGAGCGATGCCCGGGCCAGCGGGTCGCGCCGGGCCGAAGGGCGCTTTCTGAATGCGCTGTCGGTCATCGCCAGCAGACAGGACGACCTGTTCGCGCGCGTCGATCTGGGCCAGCAGTATCTGCAGATCCAGCGCGAGCTGGGCGACCGTCGGACCGAGGCGGTGGCGCTCGGCAATCTCGGCCACGCCTGGCTCGATCTGGGCGAGACCACACGCGGCCAGCGCGAGGTTGAAGAAGCCTTGAAGCTGCACCGCGCCGTCGGCGACCGTTCCTCGGAAGCCCATGTCCTGACCAACCTGTCGGAACTGGCGCTGTGGCAGGGCCAGGATGCCTTGGCGCTGGCGCATGCCCGGGCGGCGCTGGACATCGCCGAGTCGGTGCAGGCCCAGCTCTGGCAGGTATTGGCGTTGCGCAGCCTGGGCAACGCCGAACTCGCGCTCGGCCGCTTTGCAGCGGCCGACGCGGCCTTCGAGCGCGGCCATGCCCTGGCAACCGCGCTCGACAACGCGGGCTGGCTCGACGCGGCGGCGGGGCGTGCGCAAGTGGCGCTGGCACGGGGCGATGTGGCCGCTGCGCTCAGCCATCTGCAGGCCTTGCTGGCCCACCTGGCCGACGGTGGAACGCTCAAGGGTGCCGAGTGGCCGCGCACGGTTCAACTCACCTGCTACAGAGTCCTGGCGCAGGCAAGCGACCCGCGCGCGGCTGCCTTCCTGGCCGCGGCCCACACCGGCTTGCTGGCCCGCGCGGCGACGATCCACGACGCCGCGCTGCGCCAGTCCTTTCTGAGCCACATCCCAGTGCACCGCGACATCGTGGCGGCCTGGGCGGCGCAACAGGCGTCACTCGACACCCCACGCTGAGCGCAGCCTTTGAACAAAGGCGACGCACGCTTGCATCTTTGGCGTCAACTGCGGCGGCCAGGGCGTCGAAAACAGGGCGTCGGCGCCACGCCGCCACCTGAAGCGCCCATGAACATCAGCTCGCCGCCCCTCCACGCCATGAGCCCCAGCTCCCCGCAGGTTCCGCCCACCACGACCTGGCGGCTGCCCGCCCCCGAGTCGAAGGAGACCGACAACACGAAGGGCTGCGATGTTGGCCACAGCGCCGGGCGCAGCAACCGGCTGACGCAGGCGCTGACCGCTGCGCTGCGCGGGATCGGCATCGGCAGCGCGCCCAGCAAGCCGAGCGCACCCGCCACCACGGACACCACCGACACCGCAGCAGCATCCGCCGCCACAGCTTCGAGCCAAGGCGACGTGAATGCAGCGGTCGAGCAGTTCGCCCATGCGCTGATGAACGCGCTGGGCGCAGGCCGCGGTGAACGTGGGCGCGGTGGCGAACGCCGGCAGGACGGCGAACACGGTCACCACGGCCACGGCGCGCGCAACGGCCGCTACGGTGATCTTGCCCGGCGGCTGGAAAGCCTGTCGAAGACCGTTGTCGAGGCACCGCCGACGGCCCAAGCCCCTGAGACCCCGGCCACCGCTGTGGCGCCGGTCACCGCGGCACCGATATCGCTGGCGCCTACGGTCGAAGGCGACGCGAGCGGTGCGGCCCCGGGCCGAAGACCGCGGCGCTGGCCGGTACAGCCAAATCGCCGCTGCTCGACGCCTTCACCAAACTCTTTGATGCCGTAGCCCTGTTACTTGAGCGGAATCGACACGGCGCGGTCCACCGGCACCACCGTCACGCTGTTCTGCGGCGAACCTTCGATCAGGCGGTCTGAGTAGGTCAGATAAACCAGCGCGTTGCGCTTGGCATCGACCATGCGCACCACCCGCAGCTTCTTGAAGACGAGCGAGATGCGTTCGCTGAACATCTCTTCCTGGCGCTTCAGGGGTTCGCGAAAGCTGATCGGGCCCACCTGGCGGCAGGCAATGGAGGCCTCGGCCTTGTCCTCTGCCAAGCCGACCGCTCCTTTGATGCCGCCGGTCTTGGCGCGGGACACATAGCAGGTCACGCCGCTGACCTTCGGGTCGTCGTGCGCGTCAACGACGATCTTGTGGTCGGGGCCGATGAGCTTGAAGACGGTATCGACTTCGCCGATGGGCTCGGCGCATGCAGATGCCGATAGGGCCGCCAGCGCGAGGAAAGTAAAGCTCTTCATGGCTGCAGTGGGCAAGGCGCTTGGGGCTTGGGGCTTGGGGCTTGGGTTGCCACTTGGCGGAAGGGAGACTTCCACATGATCAATGGAAACCCGCGCCATTGCTTGCGTTTGGCATGCTTGGACGAACTCGATGCCCCGTGCGGTGCCCCCATCTTACGGGCTTTACCCGGGAAGTCGACTTGACGCAAAAGCTGCGCACAAGAAGGGGCCAAGCAAGTCGGCGAACCCCCTCACATCGGGGAGTCCGGAACATGGCAACGGGCGCATGTCACCAGGGCGGGAAGGCAGCAAGCACCGAAGCAGCGGCATGCCCGCACTGCGGCCGGTCACCCCGGCCCGCGCCGACGCCGCTGGCCCCGCCTGATGGCCGAGGCGCTCATCGCAACCTCGCCACGCCAGGAGTGCCTGCCGAACGAGCCTGCAACGTTGCGCCGTGCGCGCATCGAGGCAATGAAGCCGGGAGGACGCGCATGACGCTCACCCAAGAAAAGGCGCCCCCAGCTTTCGCGGAAGGCGCCCAAGGCAAGCCGTGTCAGCAGTCTCGCCGTCTACACCAACAACCAGCCGACGATGCTACGGAAGACATCGACACCGCCGGGGTCAGCGGCTGGCCGCAGGAGAAGACGCGTCCTTTCGGCGTAGCCACGATCAGTCCGACTTCAACGCATCGCGCAGCTTCTTGAGCAACGGCTCGCCGAGGCTGGCCATGGTGGCGCTGTCGGTGCTGCGGATCATGGTCTGCACCTCAGTGGCCAGGCGCAGCACGTCGCCGGAGAGGTCGGCCACGGCCGCGCGCTTGTGCACCGCGCGCCGAAACTTGTCGTCCTGCAGCTTCTCGCGCGAGCCTTTGGACGTCATCTCGTTGTAGGCCGCGAGCACTACGCTATCGGGCTGGCGATCGAGCCCCGAGATCCCGCCCTGCCACAGCTGATTGAGCATCAGCCCGCGGACGGGATCGCTGAAGTTGGTGTGTGCGCTTGGCACGATGTTGGTGATGAGCTGGTGAGTCATGGTCGGTCCTTGGTTGTTGACGCCCGGAATGCTAGGTAGCGCCGGCCCCTTCGGGACATTCGGGAAACACGCGATCTACGCATCGCGGCCGGCTGTTTCCCCATCGTTATGTGTCCCATCCAGCGCCCGCGGCGTCCTCTCTCTATGCGTCCGATTCTTCGGGGCCGATCAGGTCGAGCAGCTTCCGCCCTCTTGACTTCGCCCGCTTCGTCGGCCTAGGTGGCCGCTGCTTGGCGCGCCGCACCCGCTCCTGCTCGAATCGCTCCTCGGTCCAGCGGCTGGACGGGTAGCGCGACCCGCTGCAGCGTGTCACGTCGCCGGCCTTCGTGACACTCGAGAGAGTGGGTGGCGCCGTGGTTTCGAAGCCAGCGGCGTTCCCGAATCGGCCGCAGGCCTTGAGCGTGGCCACGGCTTGCGCCAGCTCGAACACTGACCGCGGGGCCGCAGTGCGCACCGGTGTCGCGCTGGCCGCCTCAATGACGGTCTGCGCCGGATACAGCCATGGATCCGCGTCGTCTTCGAAACCGTCGTCGTCGAACCCGCCGTCGGCGATGTCGTCGACCGCAACGTCTGGCGCGCCCCGGTCGCTCACTGCACCCTGGCGCCAATCAAACGCGCCTGCTCGGGCAGCGCCCGCCCGCGGCTGGCCATGGTCAGATCTCTTCCGCCATCAGGGCGTCGCACACCGCCTGCGCCTTGGGCAGCACGTCAGCCGGCCGCATTCCCGCCTTGTGTGCGTGCCAGTGGGCGAACATGAACCGGCCGGCGGCCGCGGCGTATTCGCTCTGCGCGTACAGGTAGGCCCGCTCTGCGAGCGCGCACTCGGCCTCGCGCAGCAGCGCTCAGCCAGACCATGCGCCAGCGCGTACTCAAAGACCTGGCCGGCGGTCTGCCAGGAGCGGCGCGCGATGTCCAGTGCGCCCCGGGATTCGATCTTCTTGGCCATGGCCAGCAGCATCGGTGCCGTCACGTCGGCGATCGGCTTGGCTCCGATCATGGGAAACACGTCGGCCTCAAGGCGGCGCAGCACGTAGCCCGCGTGACGAGGCGAGCGCGCTGTCTGCCAGTTCGCGAACCATGACCGGGCCACCGCTTCAAACGTGGTCCCCATGCGTATTTGGTCGGCCAGTCTGTTGTCCTTGCGCTCCTGGGCCGGGTCGGTGCCGCGCTTGAGCAGCAGGCGCGCCGTATCGCGGTCGCTGCGGGCCTTGGCCAGACTCACCGCCGGATAGGAGCCCAGCGCCAAACGCTTCTCCTTGCCGACGTATCGGTACTTCCACCGCCACAACTTCGCCCCTTGCGGCGTCACTTCAAGGTACAGGCTGCCGGCGCCTGCAAACCGCGCGCGTAGCTTGTCGGGGGCGCACTTTGCGTTCTTGCACGAGGCATCGGTCAGGGCCATGGTGGGGGCATCTCCGGGTTGGAGACCTGAAAACGGCCTCCGATGCCCCCCGAATGTGCCCCGTGCAAGGCCCAGACGTCAACGGACCAACAGAGACCACCGGAAAGCAAAAAGCCCCGGCTGGCGGGGCTTTGCGGGGTGTTTCTTGGTCCTTCGTGGACTATCTGAGGGTCACACTTGGCGGAAAGGGAGGGATTCGAACCCTCGGTACTGGAGACCAGTACACCGGATTTCGAGTCCGGCGCATTCGACCACTCTGCCACCTTTCCGGGGTACTGCTGCGTGTGGTCTCGCGTGAGCGAAGCCGCGCATTCTAGTGCCTGCTTTGACTCACCCTTTGATGACCGCCTGCCCGCCCAGATAGGGCCGCAAGGCCACGGGCACATGGATACTGCCGTCGGCCTGCTGGTGGTTCTCCAGCACCGCCACCAGCGCCCGGCCCACGGCCAGGCCAGAGCCGTTGAGCGTGTGCACGAACTCGGTCTTGCCTTGTGCGTTCCGAAACCGCGCCTGCATGCGCCGCGCCTGGAAGGCGTCGCAATTGCTGCATGAGCTGATCTCGCGGTAGGTGTCCTGCGCCGGCAGCCACACCTCCAGGTCGTAGGACTTGCTGGCACCGAAGCCCATGTCGCCGGTGCACAGCGTGACCACGCGATAGGGCAGTTCCAGCTTCTGCAGGATGGCTTCGGCGTGGCCAACCATCTGCTCCAGCGTGGCATTGCTCTGCTCGGGGTGCACCACCTGCACCATCTCGACCTTGTCAAACTGGTGCTGCCGGATCATGCCGCGCGTGTCGCGACCGGCGCTGCCGGCTTCGCTGCGGAAACAGGGGCTGTGCGCCGTCAGCTTGATGGGCAACTCGGTGGCGTCCAGGATGCGTTCCCGCACGGTGTTGGTCAGGCTGATCTCGCTGGTGCTGATGAGGTATTGCTCGGGCTGCTCTTCATCGCCGCCCCCTGCACCGGCAACGCCGGTGCCACCGCGGAAGACCCAGAACATGTCCTCCTTGAACTTGGGCAACTGCCCCGTGCCCTCGAGGATTTCGCGGTTGACGATGCACGGCGTGTAGCACTCGGTGTAGCCGTGCTCTTGGGTGTGCGTGTCCAGCATCAGCTGCGCCAGCGCACGGTGCAGCCGCGCCATGGGCCCGCGCAGGAAGGTGAAGCGTGAACCGGCCAGCAGCGCGCCGGTGTCGAATTCCATGCCCAGCGGCTCGCCGATTTCAATGTGATCTTTCGGTTTCGACTCAAACGTACGCGGCGTGCCCCAGCGGCGCACTTCCACATTGCCGGCCTCATCCGCGCCGTCGGGCACGCCAGCTTCCGTCGATTGCGGCAGGTTGGGGAGGCCCATCAGCATGCCCTGCAGTTCGGCCTGGATCTGTTCCAGCCTGTCGCTGCCGGCTTTCATCTGTTCGCCGATGCCGCTCATTTCAGCCATCAGGCTTGTGGTGTCCTCGCCTTTGCCCTTCATCTGGCCGATCTGCTTGCTGGCGCTGTTGCGGCGCGCCTGCAGCTGTTCAGTCGCGGTCTGGATCTGCTTACGTTCGGCTTCCAGCTGCGTGTAGCGCGGCACGTCCAGGTAGGGCTGCGGGCTCTTGCGGCGCTGCAGTTGCGCGACGACGGCGGCCAGGTCGCGGCGCAGCAGGTTGATGTCGATCATCTCGGTTCCTTCGGTTGTCTTGGATGTGCAGACGGCGCCTGGGTGGGCGCCGTCTTCAAGGGTGTGAACGAAGAGCGGCCGATTTCAGGATCGTGAAGAGGACACTTCGGCCATGCTGCGGTCGCCCAGCCCGCGTGGCAGCGGGAAGCGCACGTTTTCCATCACGCCGTCCATCTTGCGGATGCTGAGCGCGCCAAATTCGCGCAGGCGCGCGATCACGTCCTGCACCAGCACGTCGGGCGCTGAAGCGCCTGCCGTCAGGCCCACGCTGCGTCGGCCCACAAACCATTCCGTTTTCAGGTCAGCCGCGCTGTCCACCATGTAGGCCGCCGTGCCCAGGCGCTGCGCCAGTTCACGCAGGCGGTTGCTGTTGCTGCTGGTGGGGCTGCCGACGACGATGACCACATCGACATCCGGCGCCATCAGCTTCACCGCGTCCTGCCGGTTCTGCGTGGCGTAGCAGATGTCCTGCTTTTTCGGTTCACGCACATGCGGAAAGCAGCGTTTGACTTCGGCCAGGATCTGCGCGGCGTCGTCCACGCTCAGCGTGGTCTGCGTCACCACCGCCAGCTTGTCGCCCAGCGGTTTCACGCTTGCCACGTCGGCGGTGTCTTCGACCAGGTAGATGCCAGCACTGAGCTGCCCCATCGTGCCTTCGACCTCCGGGTGGCCCTTGTGGCCGATCATGATGAACTCATAACCTTCCTTGGCGAGCTTGGCCACTTCCACGTGCACCTTGGTGACCAGCGGGCAGGTGGCGTCAAAGACCTGGAAGCCGCGCTGCGCCGCTTCAGCCCGCACCGCCTGGCTCACGCCGTGGGCGCTGAAGACCAGCGTGGCGCCGGGTGGCACGTCGGCCAGGTCTTCAATGAAGATGGCTCCCTTGCGTTTGAGATCATCGACGACGTAGGTGTTGTGCACGATCTCGTGGCGCACATAGATGGGCCGGCCGTAGCGCGTGAGCGCACGTTCGACGATTTCAATGGCGCGGTCCACCCCGGCGCAGAAACCGCGCGGTTCGGCCAGCAGGACTTCGTCGATGGCCACGCTACATCACTCCCAGCAACTTGACTTCAAAGGACACCGGCTGCCCGGCCAGCGGGTGGTTGAAGTCGAACAGCAACCAGTCGGACCCACATTCACGCACCACGCCGGCATAACCCGCGCTGCCGTCGGGGGTGGGGAATTGCACCACGTCGCCAACGCTGTATTCGGCGTCGGCGTCACCCAGTTCGTGCAGCAGCGACAGCTTCACGCGCTGCAGCATGTCCGGATTGCGCGGGCCGAAGGCGGCACCTGCGGGCAGCTCGAAGGATTCATGCGCACCTTCGGCCAGGCCGATGAGCTGTGCTTCGATGGCCGGCGCCAGCTGCCCCGCCCCCAGCGACAGCGTGGCCGGCTTGTCGGCAAAGGTGTTGACCACATCCTGGCCGTCGGGGCCGGACAGGCGGTAGTGCAGCGTCAGGAAAGAGCCGGGATGAACGAGGTTCACGGGTGCGGGAAGAAGAATCCGTCGAATAGACTGGGTCTGATTCTACCGACCGCCTCCTTGCCCTTTCACTCTCAAGCCCCGGCATGAAAGACCTGCCCGCCGACCAGCGACCGCGCGAAAAACTGCAGGCCCGCGGCCCCGCCGCGCTGGCCGACGCCGAACTGCTGGCCGTGCTGCTGCGCACCGGCTACAAAGGCTGTGGCGTGCTGACGCTGGCGCAGCAGGTGCTGGACCAGTGCGGCGGCTTTGCCGGGCTGCTGAATGCCGAACCCGACAAGCTCAGGGCCATCAAGGGCCTGGGCCCGGCCAAACGCGCCGAACTGCTGGCGGTCATGGAGACCGCGCGCCGCGCGCTGGCGCAGCAGATGGTGGCGGCTCCGGTCTTCGACAGCCCGGGCCGCGTCAAGGATTATCTGGGCCTGCAACTCGGCAACCGCCCGCAAGAGGTGTTTGCAGTGCTCTTCCTGGACGGCCAGCACCGTCTCTTGTGCCTGGAGGAGATGTTCCGCGGCACGCTGACGCAGACCAGCGTCTATCCGCGCGAGGTGCTGCGCCGGGCGCTGACGCTGAATGCCGGCGCCGTGGTGCTGGCACACAACCACCCGTCCGGCGTGGCCGAACCCTCACGCGCCGACGAATACCTGACGCAGACGCTGAAGACCGCGCTGCAGATGATTGACGTGCGGGTGCTGGACCACATCATCGTCGGCCAGGGCCAGGTGGTGTCGATGGCCGAACGGGGGCTGCTCTGAGAACCCGCAGCTTCAACGACCTGGCCACGCTGCGCGACAGCCTGCAGGAGCGCGACCGCATCGCGCGTGAACAGGCCGCGCGCATGCTGGCCGCGCGCGCCGCGGCAGAGCGCCAGCGCCGGCTCTTTGCCGACAGCGTAGGGCCCGTCACCACGCTGCCGCCGCACGGCCGCGCGCTGCTGAAGGGGCCGGCGCCAGAACCACTGCCGCGCCAGCGTGAGTTGGACGAACAGGCCGCGCTGCAGGAAGCGATGTCCGACGAAGTCGATATCGAAAGCCTGCTGCTGACCGACGACGGCCTGAGCTTTCACCGCCCTGGCGTGGCCGCCGACGTGGTGACGCGGCTGCGGCGCGGGCACTGGGCGATCCAGGGTGAACTTGATCTGCACGGCCTGCGCCGGGATGCGGCGCGCGAAGCGCTGAGTGCCTTTCTGCGCGAAGCCGCGCGCCGCGGCTGGCGCTGCCTGCGTGTGGTGCACGGCAAGGGCCACGGTTCACCCGGGCGGCAACCGGTGCTGAAGGCCAAGGTGCAGCGCTGGTTGGGGCAGACCGCCGCCGTGCTGGCCTTTGCGCAGGCCAGCGGGCCGATGGGCGGTGCGGGGGCGTTGATCGTGCTGCTGAAAGGCTGATTCAGGGCGGCGCTGTCGACGCCGGCGCATTCGCACTCGCACTCGCAGGCGCACGTGGGCAACGGCCCTGCCGCTCCATCCAGTACACGACGTTGCCCACGATCGCGATGCTGCCCGACACCACCACCGACGCGGCCGTCACCACGCCCGCAGCGGCCAGCATGGCGACGCAGCCGTCGCCATAACAACGCTGGAAGCCGCCGATGTAGGCCGCTTCCAGCGTGATCTGGCGCGTGTGCGTCTTGCAGTCGGGGTCATAGACCAACTGCTGCTGCGGCACCACGATGCAAGCGCTGAGCGCCAGGGCTGCCAGAGCCGCAAAAGCGGCCAGCAGCGGCGCAGTGCGCACCGCGCGCACACTTGAAATCAAGGGGGCCAAGCGCGTCTCCTGTCGTGAACGTGTCACACGCAGCAAGGAGTATCGGCGGGTTTTGCAGGCTGCCTGTCGCGGGCGTCCCATCCCATGCCCCTTGAGGACACACCATGACCCGATTCCAGCTTCCCCTTCTGATCGCAGCTGCGCTCGCCGCCGGTGGTGCCCAGGCCCAGGTTCAGATCACCGAGTGGATGTACAACGGCAACGGCGGCACCGGCGAGTACGTCGAGTTCACCAACCTCGGCACTGCCCCCGTGGACTTCACGGGCTGGTCCTTCGACGATGACTCGCGCCTTGCCGGCACGGTCAGCCTGTCCAGCATCGGGGTGCTGGCCCCGGGCGAATCGGCGCTGCTCACCGAAGGTGCCGTGGCAGACTTCCGTGCGGTGTGGGGCCTGGCTGCCGGCGCAAAGCTGGTGGGCAGCAACACCACCAACCTGGGCCGCGCCGACGAGATCAACCTCTTTGACGGCAGCGGGGCGCTGGTGGACCGCTTCGCCTATGGCGATGTCGCCTTCCCGGGCACAGTGCGGGCGCAGAACTTCAGCGGCAACCCGCTGACGCTGGCCGATCTGGTGCCGCTCACCGCCACGCCGGGCTGGGTCCTGGCCAGCGTGGGCGACGGCTTCGGCTCCTACGCCTCAACGCTCGGCGACGTCGGCAACCCCGGCGTCTTTGCGCCGGTGCCCGAGCCCGGCACGCTGGCCCTGCTGCTCGCCGGCGCCGCGGTGGTGGGCGGCGTGGCCCGCCGTCGCCGGGGCGCAGGCTCGCGCTGAACCTGGAGACAAGCCCCATGAAACAACTCTTCAACCGTGCGGCCGCTGCCGCAACCATCGCCCTGTGCACGCTGGGTGCCAGCGCACAGACCTCCATCGGACTGCAGAACTACGCCTTGACCGGCAACTACACGCTCGACAGACTGGGTGGCCTGGGCCTTGAGGCCTCGGCAGTGACGTACGCACGGGACCGCGGCTCGCTCTTCTTCGTCGGCGACGAAGGCCTGGGCGTGGTGGAGATCTCGCGCACCGGGGTCACGCTCGGCTCGATGCGCTTCAGCAACTGGCCCAGCGCCAGCAGCAACAACGACGCCGAGGGCCTGACCTACCTTGGCAACGGCCTGCTGGTGGTGGCCGAAGAGCGGCTGCAGGACGCCCTGCTCTTCAGCTACAGCGCTGGCGGCAGCGTGAATCTGGCGCTGGCACCCTACGCCAGCATTGGCCCCACGGTGGGCAACGTCGGCCTGGAAGGCATCAGCCACGACCCGCGCAACGGCAGCTTCGTTTCTGTCAAGCAGGACAACCCACAGTCCCTGCAGTCAGGGTTCCTCAGCTTCAGCACCGGTGGCGGCAGCTCGACGATGGCACCGCTGTTCGACGCTGACAGCACGTTGGGGCTGGCCAGCCTGAGCGACGTGCAGGTGCTGTCGCCGGTGATTGCGCTGGCCGGCACCGCGGCAGCCGACAACCTGCTGGTGCTGAGCCTGGACTCGCGTCGCCTGGTCGAGATCAACCGCCAAGGCCTGGTGCTCAGCAGCCTGAACCTGGCCGGCTTCACCAGCCAGGCCATCGAAGGCGTGACGGTGGACGAAAACGGCATCATCTACCTGGTGGCCGAAGACTCTGGCACACCGAATTCGCGCCTGCTGGTGTTGTCGCCGGTGCCCGAGCCCGGCACCTATGCGCTGATGCTGGCAGGGCTGGCTGCCGTGGTGGGCTTGTCGCGCCGCAAGAGCGCTTAACCGCCCTTGTTGCGCATCCAGTCGGCCGTGCCGAAGAAGGACTCGGCCAGGCGCTGCGCCAGCGCTTCACCTACGCCCTGCTCATGCATGGCTTGCATCATGCAAGCCAGCCACTGGTCACGCTCTGCAATGCCGATGGCATAGGGCAGGTGGCGCGCGCGCAGCATCGGGTGGCCGATGCGCTCGGCGTACAGGTTGGGGCCACCGAGCCAGCCGCACAGGAACCAATGGAGTTTGTCGCGCGACCCGTCCAGGCTTGACGGATGCAGCGCGCGGATGCCCGCAAAGTGCGGCTCCAGGTCCATCAGGTCATAGAAGCGGTCCACCAGCTGGCGCACGGCGGGCTCACCGCCCAGCGCCTGGTACGGCGTCTCGGCGTCGCTCATTTCCGGCGTTATTCGGCCAGCAGGCGTGCGGCAGCGGCCACCAGGGCCTTCGCCGCCGGCGTGCCGGGAAAGGTTTCCAGCAACAGCTGGCGCCGCTGCACGGCATCGCGCACGGCCGGGTCGGACGGCACTTCGCCCAGCAGTTCCAGGCGCACGGCGCCGTCGATGTTGGGGTTGACGAAGCGGTCCACCACCTGCTGCAGCTGTTGGCGCACCGCGCGGCCTTCGCCGAGCTTGCGCGTCTGGTTGACCAGCAGGTGAACCTGGCGCCGGCCCTGCGTGGTGGCCAGCACCTTGATGGTGGCGTAGGCATCGGTGAGCGAGGTGGGCTCGGGCGTCACCACCACCAGCACCTGGCCGGCCAGCGACACGGTGTAGAGCACCACGTCGGAGATGCCGGCGCCGGTGTCCAGCAGCACGTGGTCAAACTTGGGCGCCACTTCGGCGATCACCTTCTGCAGCTGATCCCTCACTTCGGGCGTCATGCGCGAATATTCGACCATGCCCGACCCGGCCAGCAGCACGTGGAAGCCCCCCGGCGCGGGCAACACGGCGTCGGCCAGCGTGCTCTTTCCCGTGAACACGTCGTGCAGCGTGATCTTGGGGTGCAGGTTCAGCACCACGTCCAGATTGGCCAGGCCCAGATCGGCATCCAGCACCAGCACCCGGCGGCCGGCACGCGCCAGGGCAGCGGCCAGGTTGGCCGAGACAAAGGTCTTGCCGACGCCGCCCTTGCCGCTGGTGACGGCCATGATGTGCTGCGCAGGCAATTCGGAAGGGCTCGGCACGGGCGTGCTCATTCGTGATCCTGAAACTGAAAGGAATCGAAGAGCAACTGCTTCTCTTCATGGCTGACCACCGACACCGCCGTGGGCTCCAGGCGAACGAGGTTGCGGCCCTGCGCCTTGGCCATGTACAGCTGCTGGTCTGCACGTTCCTGCCAGAGCGTGGGCGTGGAGCGCACCCACTGCGGCGCGAAAGCACCCCCGACACTGACGGTGACGCTGATTTCCACTGCGCCCGGCACCAGCGCACCCAGCGCCACCGGCATGCGCTCCACGCGCCGGCGCACGCGCTCGGCAACGGTCTCGCCGAAAGTGCTGGCGCAATTGGGCAGGATGATCGCGAATTCTTCGCCGCCGACGCGGGCCACCAGGTCCATCGGCCGCACGCTGTCCAGAAGTGCGTTGGCCACGGCACGGATAACCTGGTCGCCGGCCACGTGACCGTGTTGGTCGTTGACACGCTTGAAGTGGTCGATGTCCAGCGCCAGCAGCAAGGCGGGCTCTCCGCTGCGGGCGACGCGGTCTACCTCGCGGCCCAGCGCCACTTCGAAGGCGCGGCGGTTGGCCAGGCCGGTGAGTGCGTCGCGGCTGGACAGGTCCACCAGCGCGTCGATCAGCGCCTGCTGCCAGGCGGGCGACCCGGGCTCGCCGGCAGGCAGTGACTGCCCGGAATGCGACAGCAATTGCAGCGCCTGCTCAAAGTGCAGCGGGCTGGTTTTGGCGGCGCGGGCTGGCGGGGTTCTGCTCAAGGAATGGACAGGCGTGACCTGCCGGTCTGGCAAGGGTGGCGGGCAGTCTAGCAGCGCCATGGCAGCCCCTGGCGTCGGGAAAAGAGCAGCGCAAACCGCCCTTCTCGGGCCTTGGCGGGGCGAGGCAGACCCGACACTGGTGGCACCGGCAGGTTGCGGCCTGAACAAGGCTCGATCGGGCTCCATCCCCATCCCCAAGCCCATGGCCCACACCCTTTTGCCCCGCCCAAGCCATAGCCGTAGCTCTATCCCTAGCCCTAGCCCATGACCGCATCCGTCGCGCCCGCCGCCCCTGCTTCATCCACGGCCGAAGCCGAATTCACGCTGCTGCCGGGTGACTTTGACCGCATCCGCAAGCTCATCTACCAGCGCGCCGGCATCAGCCTGCATGAAGGCAAGCAGGCAATGGTCTACAGCCGCCTGTCACGCCGCCTGCGCGAGACAGGGCACAGCGGCTTTGCCGCCTACCTGAGCCAGCTGGAAAGCTTGAGTGGCACGGCGGCAGAAGCCGAGTGGCAGGAATTCATCAACTGCCTGACCACCAACCTCACGGCCTTCTTCCGCGAAGAGCACCACTTCCATGCCCTGGTGGACGACCTGCGCGCGTTCGCTGGCAAACCCGCCAGCAAACCCGTCCGCCTGTGGTGCAACGCCGCCAGCACAGGCGAAGAGCCGTATTCGCTGGCGATGACAGCGCTGGAAACACTGGGCACGTCGGCGCAGGTGCGGCTGGTGTGCAGCGACATCGACACCAAGGTGCTGGCCACGGCGCAGCGCGGCGTCTATCCCGACGACGCGCGCGGCTTGAGCGCAGAACGGCTGAAGCGCCACTTCATGCGCGGCACGGGCGCCAACAGCGGGCAGATCCGCGTCAAGCCTGAACTGGGCCGGCTGATCGAATTCCGCGGGTTCAACCTGATGAGCAGCAACTGGGCCAGCCTGGGCGAGCCTTTCGAACTGGTGTTCTGTCGCAACGTGATGATCTATTTCGACGCCGCCACCCAGCGCCGCGTGCTGGAACGCACCCACGCTGCGATGAAGCCGGGCGGCCTCCTGTACGTCGGCCATTCCGAGAACTTCACCGATTCGCGCGACCTCTTCCGCCTGCGCGGCAAGACGATCTACGAACGGGTCTGATGCTGCGCGCCAGACGCCAGCCACGCCACGCTCACGCCCACGACCAGGCTCAAGCACTACCCACTCGACGCCGATAACACCCGGGATGTCTGCCATGCTGCCTGCCACCCCATCGCACTCTGCGTCCACCCCCGCCAACGTCCGGGCGGCGCCCAGCCGGCTGGAGCGGTTGAAGGCGCAGCCCCGAAAGTCCGGTGAGGCTTCGTTTTTCTACTACGACGCCCACTTCAAGAATGAAGCCGTCAAGGTGCTGCCGGGCGAGTTCTTCGTCCATGACGAAGACATCCTCGTCATGACCACGCTCGGCTCCTGCATCGCCGCCTGCCTGTGGGACCGCGACAAACGCATCGGCGGCATGAACCACTTTCTGCTGCCCGACGTCGGCACCGGCTCGAGCAGCAGCGCCGACAGCGGCCGCTACGGCAGTTTTGCGATGGACCTGCTGATCGGTGAACTCGTCAAGCGCGGCGCCACACGCTCGTCCATGGAAGCCAAGGTCTTTGGCGGCGGCGCCGTGGTCAGCGGCATGAACACCATCAACGTCGGTGAACGCAACACCGCCTTCGTGCTGGACTACCTGCGCACGGAGCGCATCACCGTCGTCAGCAAGGACGTGATGGACATCTACCCGCGCAAGGTGTGCTTCCTGCCGGCCAGCGGCAAGGCCATGGTGAAGCGCCTGGCCTCGGCCAACACCGAAGCCCTGGCCGCACAGGAACGCGCCGCCGCCACCCGCGCCGCACCTGCTGTCAGCGGCGGCGGTTCGGTGGATCTGTTCTGAAGTCCTGGAACCAGAGATCTGAAAAAAATGAACAAGAAAATCAGTGTGGTGGTGGTGGACGACTCCGCGCTGGTGCGCGGCTTGTTGTCAGAGATCATCGACCGTCAGCCCGACATGCACTGCGTGGGCGCCGCGGCCGACCCGCTGCTGGCGCGCGAAATGATCCGCAACCTCAATCCCGACGTCATCACGCTCGACATCGAGATGCCGCGCATGGATGGCCTGGACTTTCTGCAGCGCCTGATGCGGCTGCGGCCGATGCCGGTGGTGATGGTGTCCACGCTCACCGAACGCGGCGCCGACGCGACGCTGAAGGCGCTGGAACTGGGCGCGGTGGACTTTGTGTCCAAGCCCAAGATCGGCGTCGCCGACGGGCTGCGGCAACTGGGCCTGGACATCACCGACAAGATCCGCACTGCGGCCAAGGCTCGTGTGCACCGGCTGGCCTCCCCCACCCCCTCCCCCGCTTCTGAGACCACCGCGGTGACTGGCGCGGCGCCGGCAAAACCCGCTGCCGTGACGCCACTGGGCCGCTTGTCCACCGAAAAGATCATCTTCATCGGCGCCAGCACCGGCGGCACGGAGGCCACGCGTGAAGTGCTGGTCAAGCTGCCGCCCGACAGCCCGGCGGTGATGATCACGCAGCACATGCCGCCGGGCTTCACCAAGAGCTATGCCGCGCGGCTGGACAGCCTGTGTCGCATCCGCGTGGCCGAAGCCGTTGACGGTGAACGGGTGCTGCCGGGCCACGCCTACATCGCCCCCGGCGGCTTGCACCTGAGCGTGGAACGTTCGGGCGCCAACTACGTCGCGCGGGTGCAGGACGGTGACCCCGTCAACCGCCACAAGCCGAGCGTTGAAGTGCTGTTTGAAAGCGCGGCACGTGTCGTCGGCCGCAATGCGCTGGGCCTGATGCTCACGGGCATGGGCGCGGACGGCGCCAAGGCGATGCGCAGCATGCGCGACGCCGGCAGCTTCAACCTGGCGCAGGACGAAGCCAGCTGCGTCGTCTTCGGCATGCCGCGCGAAGCCATCGCCCACGGCGCTACGCACGAGGTGCTGCCACTGGCGCAGTTGGCGCCCCGGCTCATCGAATGGCTGCGCGCCAATGCGGGGACGGCCACCAGCCGTATCTGAGGCCGCGGCGGCTTCACGCCAAGCGCGTCAACGCGCGTCAAGGCGTCAAGACCAGCGGCTGCGCTCGTAGTCCAGCAGGCCCAGGGTCTCTGGCCGCGGCGGCAGGCGTTCTGCCATGCCGATGTCACGCAACGTTTCGTCGCTCAGGCCTCGCAAGGCGCGCAGGCATCGGCGCTGGTGGGCTGCGGCCCGCCACGACGCGACGAACGCTTGCACGTCAAGCCAAAAGTGACGCCACAGGCGCGCCCACAGCGGGCGCCGAGTAGGCACCAGGCTGACGGGGCCGCAGGTTTGGGTGGCATGCACGGCGTTCTCCAGGTCTTGATGCTGGAAAGAATAGTCGCCAGTGCGAGGGCCGTGAAACGGTCATTTGCAGCCACCGTGTTCAGCTATGCTTACCAGCATGGCCCGCCTGCCGCTCAACACCCTGCCCGCCTTCCGCACCGTCGCGCGGCTGCAGAACCTGCGCGCAGCGGCCGAAGAACTGCACCTGACGCACAGCGCGGTCAGCCAGCAGATCAAGCTGCTGGAAGAACAACTGGGCCTCTTGCTGTTTGACCGCCGCGGCCGCAGCCTGGTGCTGAATGCCGCCGGCGCGGCGCTGCAGCAGGCGGTGGAACCAGCGCTGGACCGTCTGGCCGAAGGTGTGCTGGCGGCCCAGGGCGCCGCCAGCGGCACGGCGCAGGAACTGCGGCTGACGGTGCTGCCGTCCTTTGCCCAGCGCTGGCTGCTGCCGCGCATGGGCCGCTGGCGCGAACGCCACCCCGACATCACGCTGGACGTGCATGCATCGCACCAGGTCGTGGACCTGCAGCGCGAGGGCTTCCACGTCGCCCTGCGCTGCGGTGCCGGGCAGTGGCGTGGGCTGCAAGCAGAAAGGCTGATCGATTCGCCGCTGATCGCCGTCGCCGCGCCGGCCCGCGCCGCGCGGGTTCGGCCTGGGGACCACAAGATGATCGCCACCGAGCCGCTCTTGGGCAGCACCGAGCAGTGGGCGCATTTCCTGGCACTGGCCGGCACCCGCCTGCGTGGCAAGACCGTGGCCGACTTCAACGACGCCGGCCTGATGCTGCAGGCGGCCGAGCAGGACCTGGGCATTGCGCTGGCGCGTGAACTGCTGGCCGCCGACGCGGTGCAGGCCGGCCGGCTGGTGCGCGTGTCGCCGCTGGCTCTGGAAGACCTAGCGGGCGCCACCTACTGGTTCGTGCACCCGCCCGAGCTGGCCGACTGGCCGCCGCTGGCCGCCTTGCGCACCTGGCTGCGCGATGAGATGGCGCTGGCGCAAGAGACTCTGGCCGCGCGGCAAGCCGCGACCAGCCGCGACCCCTCAAAGTCCGGGCTTTGAAGGCGGCAGAAACATCGCCTGCAGGTCCGACAGAAAGTCAAAGCCGCGCACGCTGGGCCGCACCTGGCCGCTGCCGTCGTCCGCATCGACCAGGCCACGCTCGCGCGCCTGCTGCAGCGTCGCCAGCACGCTGGACAGCGGCAGCCCCGTGCGTTCTGCATAACGCGAGACCTCGAAACCGTCCCGCAGCCGCAGCGCGCCCAGCATGAATTCGAAAGGCAGGTCGCGCCGCGACACCTCATGCTGGTTGCTGACGGCATTGCCGGCGAGCGCGTGCTTCATGTAGGCGGCCGGTTCGCGCCACCGCACCTGACGCAGCACGCGGTGCGGAAAGCTCAACTTGCCGTGTGCACCGGCGCCGATGCCCAGATAGTCGCCAAACTGCCAGTAGTTCAGGTTGTGCAGGCAACGGTGGCCCGGCCGTGCGAAGGCGCTCACCTCGTAGCGCTGCAAGCCGGTGGCCGCCGTGCGCTCATTGATCAGGTCCAGCATGTCGCTGGCCAGGTCGTCATCGGGAAGGTTGGCCGGCGGCTGTGCCGCGAACACGGTGTTGGGCTCCATCGTCAGGTGGTAGATCGACAGGTGCGGCGGCTGGAAGGACAGCGCGGCGTCCAGGTCGGCCTGCAGCTGCGCCAGCGTCTGGCCGGGCAGCGCGTACATGAGGTCGATGTTGAAGGTGCTGAAAGCCTCCGCCGCCTCAGTCACCGCAGCCCGCGCCTGCGCGGCGTCGTGCACGCGGCCGATGCGCTGCAGCGCGGCGTCGTCGAAGCTCTGCACGCCAATTGACAAGCGCGTGACGCCGGCCGCGCGGAAGGCCTTGAAGCGATCGCGCTCAAAAGTGCCGGGGTTGGCTTCGAGCGTGATCTCGGCACCGGGCTCCAGCGGCAGACGGGCACGGATGTCGGCCAGCAAACGGTCGATGCCGGCGGGGGAAAAGAGGCTTGGCGTGCCGCCGCCGATGAAGACGCTGACGACACGCCGGCCCCAGACCAGCGGCAGCGCGGCTTCCAGGTCGGCGCGCAATGTGTCCAGGTACTGCTGCTCAGGCAAGTCGCCTTTGCTCTCGTGGGAATTGAAGTCGCAGTACGGGCACTTCTTCAGGCACCAGGGCAGGTGCACGTACAACGCCAGCGGCGGCAGCGCGCCCAGCTGCAGGGTGCCCGGGCGCAGGTAGTGGTCCACGCTGGGCGGCTGCGCAGGCACGAAGCCGATGGGCACGCTGTCGCTCACAGGGACCACACCTCGCGCAGCAGCGCCTGCATCTGCGTCGTGGCCCGGCTGCGGTGGCTGTGCTGGTTCTTCAGCGCCGCGTCCATCTCGGCCACGGTGCGGTTCAGATCAGGAATGAACATCAGCGGGTCGTAGCCGAAGCCGTGCTCACCACGCTGGGCGGTCAGGATCTCGCCCGGCCAGCGGCCCACGGCCACCAGCGGCTGCGGGTCGCCTGCATGGCGCACGGCCACGAGCGTGCTGATGAAGTGCGCGCGACGATCGGTCTCGCCCGCCAGGCGCTGCAGCAGCAGCGTGTTGTTGGCGGCGTCCTGCAAGCGGCGGCGCGCTTCGCGGTCACCGTCGGCGGGTACCTCACCGGCGTAATGCGCCGAAATCACACCCGGCGCACCGTCCAATGCGTCCACGCACAAACCGGAGTCATCAGCAATCGCCGGGCCCTGTGCAGCAGCGGCCGCGTGGCGCGCCTTGGCCAGCGCGTTTTCGATGAAGGTGTGGTGCGGCTCTTCGGCCTCGCTGATGCCCAGCGCGCCCTGCGCCAACAGCTCGATGCCCATGCCGGTCAGCATGGCACCCAGCTCTTTCAGCTTCTTGGCGTTGTTGGACGCCAGCACCAGTCGCATCGTTGCCAAGCTCAAGCTCAAGCTCAAATTCAAGCTCAATTTCAAGCGACAGCGAGCGCGCCGCGCTGCATCGCCACCAGTTCGCGAATGCCCTTGTCGGCCAGTGCCAGCAGGCGGTCCATCTCGGCGCGTGTGAAAGGCGCACCTTCGGCCGTGCCCTGCACTTCGACGAAGCCGCCGGAGGCCGTCATGACGACATTCATGTCGGTGTCGCAGGCCGAGTCTTCGGTGTATTCCAGGTCCAGCAGCGGCACGCCCTGGACCACGCCCACCGAGACGGCGGCCACAAAGTCGCGGATGGGGCTTTGTTTGATGCGGCCCTGCGCCAGCAGCCACGTCACCGCGTCGTGCGCCGCGACAAAGGCGCCGGTGATGGCGGCGGTGCGTGTGCCGCCGTCGGCCTGCAGCACGTCGCAGTCCAGGCTGATGGTGCGTTCACCCAGCGCCTTCAAGTCAAACACACTGCGCAGGCTGCGGCCGATGAGGCGCTGGATCTCTTGCGTGCGCCCGCTCTGCTTGCCCTTGGCGGCTTCGCGGTCGCTGCGGGTGTGGGTCGCGCGCGGCAGCATGCCGTATTCCGCCGTCAGCCAGCCTTCGCCGCCGCCGCGTTTGAAGGGCGGCACCTTCTCTTCCACCGACGCGGTGCATAGCACCTTCGTATGGCCGAAGCTCACCAGCACCGAGCCTTCGGCATGGCGTGTGTAGTTGCGTTCGATGGTGACGGGGCGCAGGGCATCGGCCGGGCGGCCGGCTGATCGTTCAAAGCTCATGGAGATTCCTGTGGATGGGGCCGCAGGGCAGGATGCCCACGCGGCGGTGAATGCGAAACACTCAGCGCTTTTTGTTCGAGCTGCGCTGGATCGCTTCGTTGATCTCGCGGATCGAGCGTTCGATCTCGGCGTCGTCCATCTCGTCGCCCGAACCGTCGGCACCCAGGCTGGCCTGGATGGTGGACGCGAAGACATCGTCGCCCAGTGACGCGGTGGAAATGCCGCTCTTGCTGTCGGTGTCTTCGGCGGCCTCCCATTCCACCGCCAGCACAGTGACGTTGTCGCTCTTCTCACCGGCGGCGCGCAAGGCACGTTCGACCAGTTCGGGCACCGCGTCAGAGATCGGCCGGGTGGCCAGGATGTCGGTGATGATGGCGTCGGACACCGTGCCCCACAGGCCGTCGGAACACAGCATGACCTTGTCGCCCGGCCGCACCAGCAGCGGCCCCGCCGTGTCCACCACCGGCTTGCCGGGGCTGCCCAGGCAGGTGAAGAGCACGTTGCGGTTGACCTTGTCGTTCATCGGCACGACCTGGCTCAAGGTCTGCTGCAGTTCTGAGTACGAATGGTCGCGCGTGCGCGCCACCAGCTTGTCGCCGCGCACCAGGTACAGGCGCGAATCGCCGCAATGGGCCCAGTAGGCGGCATTGCCCTGCAGCAGGCAGGCGACGAGCGTGGTGCGCGGCGTGTCCAGCAGCGCACGCTCGGTGGCATAACGCAGCAGTTGATGGTGCCCGGCGACGATGGCGTCGTGCAGGAAGCGCAGCGGTTCATTCAGCCGCGGCTTGGCTTCGCGCTGAAAATGGGCCGACAGGGTTTGCAGTGCCAGTTGCGAAGCGACCTCGCCTTCAGGATGGCCACCCATGCCGTCGGCCAGGGCGAACAAACCCGAATCCCGCGTGTAGCAGTAGCCCATGCGGTCTTCGTTTTTTTCGCGGCCGCCCTTGCGGCTGACCTGATAGACCGAGAACCTCATGCAGCGCTCACGGTTTTGCGCCGGTTTTCAGCGTTTCAAGCTGCAGCTTCAGCCGCTCACCGAAGCTCAGCTTGGTGTAGCGGCGTTCGGTCTCGCGCGCCAGCTCTTTCTGCAGCGCAAAGACGCTCTGCGGCCGGCTCAACGGGTCCAGCGACATGCACCATTCGGTGACTTCGATCAGGTTGTCGCTGTACACATTGCGCAGCCGTGAAAGGCTCAGCGCCAGGCGGTCCTTTTCCAGCCGCTGCGGCGCGTCATTCGGCGGGTAGCCCTGCATGCAGGCGTAGATGCAGGCGCCAATGGCGTAGATGTCGGTCCAGGGGCCAAGCGTGCCGTCGCGGCGGTACATCTCGGGCGCGGCAAAGCCCGGCGTGTACATCGGGCGGATGAAATTGCCTTCCTTGGACAGCACCTCACGCGCCGCACCAAAGTCGAGCATCACGGCCTTGTTATCGTTGGTGACGAAGATGTTGGCCGGCTTGATGTCCAGGTGCAGCATCTTGTGCTGGTGCACGATGCGCAGGCCGCGCAGGATTTCATCGAAGAGGCTGCGGATCGTGCTTTCACGAAACACCTTGTCACGCTTCAGGTCGCGCGCCGTGACGATGAAGTCCTGCAGGGTGTCGCCCTGCAGATAGTTCATCACCATGTAGACGGTTTCGTTCTCGCGGAAGAAGTTCAGCACGCTGACCACGCTGGGGTGGCTGATCTGCGCCAGTGAACGGCCCTCTTCGAAGAAGCTCTTCAGCCCCAGCCGGTACAGCGGCTGCTTGTCGGGCTTGACACGTGGTGTCAGTTCACCGGCGGAGCGTTCGGCCAGAGAGGCCGGCAGGTATTCCTTGACGGCCACCAGCTGCTGGTTTTCACCTTCGGCCAGGTAGACGACCCCGAAGCCTCCGGCCGCCAGCTTCTTGACGACCGTGTAGCCCCCAACGACGGTGCCCGAAGGCAGTGGCGCTGGTTTGGGCTTGGACATAATCGGCGTTCACTTTTGGGGCAGATTGAATGGCGGTTTATAGCATGACGGGGTACGCCAGCGCGGCGTCCGAGCCCGTGCCCGGCACGACTGCCGTGACGGTTGAAGCCCGTTCCGTCAACGGCCGTTTCCTCGACCTGGCGCTGCGCCTGCCCGACGAAGTGCGGGGCCTGGAGCCGGCCCTGCGCGAGCTGCTCACCACTGCCTTCAAGCGCGGCAAGATCGAATTGCGCGTGGCCACCGGCCGCGAGAGCGAAGGCACCCTGCCCCACCCCAGCACCGAGCAGCTCAACCGCCTGGCCCACGTGCAGAGTTCGATCACCGGCTGGCTGCCCGCCGCGCGCAGCCTGTCGGTCAACGAAGTGCTGCACTGGTGCCGCAGCGGCAGCCCATCCGAGAAGCTCGACGAACCGGCGCTTGCGGCGGCCCGCCACTGCATCGAAGGCCTGCGCGAAGCCCGCGCCCGTGAAGGTGCACGCCTGGTCACGATGCTGATGGAACGCGTGACCCGCCTGCGCGAACTGGCAGCGCAAGCCGCGCCGATGCTGCCGCAGGTGGTGCAACGCCAGCAGGCGCGCTTCCTGGAACGCTGGAACGAGGCCCTGGCCAGCGTGCCCACGGCGGCCACCGTGCCCGCGCAGGCACTGCACGAGCGGGCCATGGGCGAAGCCGCGTCCTACGCCATCCGCATCGACGTCGCCGAAGAGCTGTCGCGCCTGGCGTCGCACCTGGACGAGATTGAACGCCTGCTCAAGGCCGGCGGCGAACTGGGCAAGCGGCTTGAATTCCTGATCCAGGAATTGCAGCGCGAAGCCAACACACTGGGCAGCAAGTCCGCCGCGCTGGAACTGACAACGATCTCGGTGGAGATGAAGGTGGCGATCGAGCAGATGCGGGAGCAGGTGCAGAACATCGAGTGACGTTTCAGGGGGTTTCTTGCCACCCCCAAACGCCGCCCAAGTCGTTGATTTGCAATGGAACTTGATCTCATGAGGTAGCAGACCGTCCCAGTGAAGCGCACGCTTTGTGTGGGGTAAATCGTGGGGTAAATGCACTTACCCCACGGCGTCGGGCGAACGGCCCGATTTTTACCCCACGGATCGGGCTGGAGGCCGCGCCATGACTGGGTTTGAGAAGATTGCTACCGACAGGACTTTGAGGGCTTGGCTCAGCGCCGGGCCAGTGGATCGAGGCGTGGGCGACGGACTGACGTTCGTCGCCACAGCGGCCGGTGCCCAGTTGGGCAAAGCCTCTTGGATCCTCCGCTATCGCTTCGGCGGACGACACAAGGAAAAGGTGATCGGGCGCTACCCCGACATCTCCCTGAAAGAGGCACGCGAGCTGGCGCGTATCGACCGCGCGCAACTGCAGCAGGGCGTTGACGTCTCAGCCGCCAAGCGCCGACAAAAGCTCGAAGCCATCGACATGCACAACGTCGCAGGCCTGGCAAAGATCTGGTACGAGCGCGACATCGTCCCGCGCTACAAGTACCCGCTTGTCGTTGAGCGCGTCATCCGTCGACACATCAACCCGGTCATCGGGCGCCTTCCTGTGGAGGAGGTTCGACCGGTCCACGTCGACGACGTGATCACCCGAATCGTCAAGGCCCGCGCGCCGACGGTCGCCAACGACGCACTGCGCAACCTCTTTCGGATGTTCCATTTTGCCGTCAAGCGCAGGTGGATCGCCTCGAACCCCGCCTATGGATTCGAGATCTCCGACGCCGGCGGCACCGAAGTGCCTCGCGGACGCTGGCTCAAACGGGAGGAGCTGTTCGAGCTTGGAAAGGGCATGCGTGACACTCCAAACTTCGGCCGAACCAACGAGTTGTCCGTCTGGTTGCTACTGGCCTTGTGCGTCCGCAAGATGGAGCTGCTCTCCGCGCGCTGGAGTGAATTCGATCTGGAGCAGCGCGTCTGGAGGCTGCTTCCCTCGCGGACGAAGATGAAATCAGCCATCGACATTCCGCTTGCGCAGCCGGTCGTCGACTGGCTGGTGGAACTCAAGATTCACGCGGCAGGGAGCGAGTACCGCTTCCCCGCCCGGCGCCTGATCCACCTGAAAAACGGAACGCCGCGTGAGAACCGGTTCCCGCACGTAAGCCCTGACACGCTGAACCTCGCCTTGCGAAGACTAAAGCTGGACGGCGTAGAGCACTTCACAGTACACGACATGCGACGGACGGCGCGCACTCAAATGGCCGCTCTGGGTGTTGATCGGTTTGTCGCAGAGCGCGCGCTGAACCACAAGGTGCGTGACGTTGAAGGCATCTACAACCAGTACGACTACTTCGATGAACGCAAGGATGCTCTGTCGCGATGGGCCATGTTGCTCGATGCCACGAGCCGAGGAGAGTCGTTCAACGTTGTCGGCCTCCGGTCTATGACCGCGGTCGCCGGACGGCGGTGATCTGTGGCAGCCTCACTCCTCATCTCTGCAAGGTCGAAGAAACGCACAGTTTCTGCAGAGACCAGGCCTGCACGTTTGCTGCGGCTTGACCGCGCCCTCCAAGAGGGTTTGCCGCCGAGCGATCAACGCTTGGAGCTCGCCCGTAGTCAACAGGTCTACTCGATGCACCGAGCTGCCGCGAAGACCCGCGATTTGAACGACAACGTAACCCCGTGTGTTGACGACCTCCCCGGTCTGACTACCGAGCGCGAACCGTTGCGCCGACAGCTCGATGACGTCGGACAAGTAGACCTTGTCCGCGTTCCTCGTCTTCAGCTCCACCAGTGTCAAGACGCCGGCCTGATCTCTGTATGCGCGATCAACTTTGGCGGACACTGCCACGGGCCCGGTTGACCTGAAAAGCTGCTCGGCGTAGGCCAGCCGCGAGGATCGAAGTTCGTGGCGCATCCAATCGCTCGTCCTGATCTTCCGCCGCTGTAGGGCGCGCCACACCAGCCAAGCGACAAGCCCGCAAAGGATGGCTCCCAGCAGTTCATCGCGCACGACGAGCCTCCGTCGCGCATAGCCACCGACTCGCCAGCCAGATGATTGGCCGCAGCGTGATCCGCAGCACCATGTGCGCCCACAGCTGTCGCTGCAGCATCCGGCAGACGCCGGGCGCAACGCGGTAGTAGGTGGCAACAAGCCGCCTACCCGTCGGCGCTTGCCGTAAAACCTGGTCCCTGAACGCCCTGAGCGTCTGCGTCTCCGGCCCTTCGCCGAACACGATGGTTGCGATGAAGCAGCGACCAAGCGGTGCGGACGCGATCCGCCCTTCACGATAGAACCGTTCATGTTCGCGCCGGCCGCGCTCGATCGCGGCCCGCTGCTCGGGCAAGCGTCGTTTGCCGTACCGGTGTTCGAAAACGACCAATCGCTCGCAAACGCCCATCTGCGCCAACTCCGATGCGCTGACTGACGCCGACCGCCGGCGACGTTTTGCCGCTGCCTTCATTCATGCCTCCTCGCCGACAGGTGGAGCGTCAAAGGCGTGGTTCGTTTGGCGCGCAGCCACCGGGTTCACGCCGGGCGGCGTCGGCGGGACAGCGCTTGCCATGATGGGCATGCCGGACATGCCATTCCCGACCGGCGCCACCATACAGAGCTGCGCCAGCAGCCCCTCGTGGGCGAGAAAGCGAAGCCGGTTCACCCGCTTCGTTCCCTTGTTGAACCGGATCAGGTCGTCATACAGGCGCGGGTTGTCGTCACGCGTCATCTCGAACAGCAGGCGCACCGGCTCGTCGTTCGGGCAGGTCCTCGGCGTCATGCGACCTCTCCTTCGCCCGAAACAGTGCGAGCTGGTCGCCCGGCAGTTGCCAACATTGTGTGGGCGTAGTTCGTGCCGCCGATCTGGTAGCCCCGGACGTTCGCAAACATCGGCTCCTTCACGGCGAGCACCTGATGCGTCGCAAACGCTTCCTTCACTGCCCTCTTGAACAGGAAGGCGCCGCCGCCGACGAGGATGACGTGCTGGACGTTGTACGACTCGCCGATGCGCTGCATCATGGCCGCCACCGCCTCCTTCGCGATGATCTCGACCATCGGCTTCATGCGGGCCAGCTTGTAGGTCCGCTGGTAGATGGTCAGGTCTTCGCCAGTGCGAAGGGCGAGGTCAATGTTGTCCAGGTTGGTGTACGGCCGGCCGATCTCGTGGCTGATGTCGTCGGCGATCAACTGCAGGATGTTCGAGACGCCGCGATCGACCGAGTAGCTCTGCTTGTGCGAGAGCTTCATGCCTCGCGCCACCAGCCAGTCGAATGTTCGCGAGCCCGGGTCGATGACCAGACTGTGCTCGTGCTCCATGGCTTCGACCTTGTTGTGCTGCATCGCATAGTCGATCAGCGCGCCGTTCGGCTGGGCCATCGCCAGAGCCTTGCGCACCAACACGGTCTTGCCGCCACCCGCGTCGTGGCGACCCGTCATCAACTTCTCCAGTGCGGCCTTCTTCGCGGCGAACACCGCCACTGGCAGACCGACCACCAGCAAGTCGATGGCATCGAGCTTCATCATGCGCAGCGCGCCCCGGGCCAAGGCCAGGTACTGCGGCGTGTCGATGTAGTCGCCGTGGATCTGCGTCGCGCTGAATGCGTCCGCGGCCAGCATCACGTCCGGTCCGACTTCGTAGAACAGTCCGTTGATAGGAATGGCGAAAGTCTTGCGCCCTTCCCCGCCCAGCGTCTTCGACGGGTCGCGCGTGCTGGGATAGGCCCGCGACGGGAAGCTGGCGCAGCGGATATCGCCGGGTTTGCTGCCCGTCGCGTCGGTGACGTACTTGGTGTTGCCGAATCCGACATCCACCGCTCGAACGATGATTTCCATAGGGATGCTCCAAGACAGGGTTGCAAGGCGATCAGCATCGGCAAGCCGGTGCCATCAATCCACGCAGAACGCCCCCTCGAAACAGTCGGTTTCGGGATCAGCTCTGACCCGAGTCCGAGCACAACGCTTTCGGTTCACAGTCGAGAACGAGCCCGTCGCCGAAGCCCAGCGGGAAGCCCTGCGTGTCGAACCACGGTCTCATCTGAAAGCGGCCTGTCAAGGGCACGCCCAGCCAGACACGGCGTGCGCTGCTGCATCCGCCCGCTCCTCGCCCAAAATCCCGGTAGGGACCTGAGGCCGCACTTTCCCCTGTCAACCCCGCGCGCAGCCTCGCTGCTTGCCACTGTCGGGAAATTGAAGGGCATCAGCAGCGCATCCCGATGTGCTGACTGCCATTCGCAATCGACGCCGATCTCCGGCGCTTTGCAAGCCAACGCATTGACGCTGTGTCGGGTCGGTTGTCTACTGGCGGCTCCCGTGGCACTCCTTGGCCAGCTCCCTCGCGGAGCAAAAAGGCGTCGCAGTCGATACCTGCCCCTCAAGCGCCGGTCTTTGAACCGGCATAGCCACCGTCCTTCGAGGCGATGGCCCCGAGGTCTTCTCGTGGAATTTTCGTAGAGCATTGCTTGTGGCCCCGCCAGCGCTCCCACGCTGGGCGTTCCTGAAACGCGCCACGGCTTTCGACCACCTGGTCGGCACCCGATGCCGCACCGCTGATCCCGCCATTCCTTCGAGCACGCGTATCACGCAGCGCGCGGTTGTGTTTGCCCTTCATGGGCTCCCCGCGCGTCACCGCTCGTCAGCTCGACACCGCCCTGGACTCATCGGTCAGGGGTGGACCCATGCGAGCGAATGGCGCTACGACACAGAACTGATCCACCACAAGGCGCCGAGGCTCGACCTCGCCGCTGATGCTCGCCGCCCTTGAGGCGCGCGACATCCCCAACCCCACGGTCGCAGAAATGCGCGAACAGGACGGATCACATGTTCATTTTTAAGGTTGACCGAGCTGGTTGATGCCGCTGCCCGTGGGTGGTGATGTCGACTGGCGAACTGCTGGGTAGGCGCAACGACATTCGCGGTCGAACGTTGCGCCTTGCATCGACCGCTGACCGGCGTGACGACGGAATCCGTCTGCCGGTGACTTCTGGAATTCCAGGCTTCTTCATCAACCTCTGCGCGCTGCTCGGGACAGCGCGCAGGCCATCACGGAACACTGCCATGTCAAACCCTCACTTTCATCGCCCTCACAGTCGCCGCGCCCAAGGTTCCACCGGAGCCGGCCGCTCTACCCCTCTTCAACCGATCCGCCGCCAGGACTGGGCGGGCCTGAGTCCGCAGGACATCCTCACGCGCTACCGCATCGGGCATACGCCGCCAGCACAGGTGCTGGAGGTCCTGCTCGAACTCTTCAACACCTTGCACACCTCGCTCGAGAAGACCGTCTCGCACAAGACCCGCCAGGAGCGAGCGCAGTTTCTGCGCCGCTTCTTCCACGACCTCAAGAGGAAGGCCGGCTTCAAGACCCTGCCCGACCCACGCAACCTCGGGCAGAAGCATGTTCAGGCGATGGTCGAGGTGTGGCAACGCGAGAGACTGGCGCCGGGCACCATCCAGACCTACCTGAGCTTCCTGCGCGGCTTGGCGATGTGGATGGGCAAGCAAGGGTTCGTGCGGCAGCCGCAGCACTACGGCCTGGAACTGGCGGAGTACCAGCGCTCGGGCCTGGCCGAACGGGACAAGAGCTGGTCGGCCCAGGGCATCGACGTGGCCGCGCTGATCAGTTCGTTCGTTACGTTGGCACGACTGCCGTGGTGACTCAGCTTGAAAGCGTCGACCTCGATACGACCGTGAATGCCACGTCGCTTCGCCAAGGCTCGCAGAGCCGGCACCAGAACGGGCGAGAAC